>ENA-OQNT01000067-OQNT01000067.1-human-gut-metagenome-genome-assembly--contig:-NODE-67-length-27743-cov-3.703614_pt1 | contig 27743 bp, 28 predicted proteins | sample MGYA00242634_ERZ504890 | MGnify/ENA primary metagenome ERZ504890 (study PRJEB26092, sample SAMD00036379) | human gut metagenome | host: Homo sapiens | study: EMG produced TPA metagenomics assembly of... | reverse complement strand
TTCCTCCACGCGGCGTCGCTGCATCAGGGTTTCCCCCATTGTGCAATATTCCCCACTGCTGCCTCCCGTAGGAGTCTGGGCCGTGTCTCAGTCCCAATGTGGCCGTTCAACCTCTCAGTCCGGCTACCGATCGTCGCCTTGGTGGGCCGTTACCTCACCAACTAGCTAATCGGACGCGAGGCCATCTCAAAGCGGATTACTCCTTTTCCCTCTGTGCCATGCGGCGCCGTGGGCTTATGCGGTATTAGCAGTCGTTTCCAACTGTTGTCCCCCTCTTTGAGGCAGGTTCCTCACGCGTTACTCACCCGTTCGCCACTCGCTCGAGAAAGCAAGCTCTCTCTCGCTCGTTCGACTTGCATGTGTTAGGCGCGCCGCCAGCGTTCGTCCTGAGCCAGGATCAAACTCTTTATAAATGATATTTATCACTTAAAAGTGTTAAATCTTGTTCGCTCAGCACGCAATCGCTTGCGTCCTGTGTGAATTACTTTTGGAATTGTTTTTAGTGTTTTTCCAAACACTTAAAAGGTTCCTTACAAGTTTTTCGATATTGTTCAATTTTCAAGGTCCTGTAGCGCCTCAGCCTTGCGGCTGACGACCTGTTTATTGTACCACCGAAGTGGTTTTTTGTCAAGCCTTATTTTTAGAAGCTTTTGAACTTTCTGAACTTGGACTGCTTCAAGCATCTCAGTGTCAACTGGTGTTTTCAGCGTCTATTGGTTCTTTTCAAGGGCTTCCTGCTGAGGCTTTGGAAGTCATTCTTTTGCCTCAGCGTTTGGCGCTCAAGTATAATACCACACCCCCGCCTCCTTGTCAACACTTTTTGACAACTTTTTTCATCTTTTTTCTTGCGCTGCTGAAAAACGTTCATTTTCTTGTATTCAACGTTCTCTTTTTACGCAAAAAAGCCGCCTGCACATTCCTGCACAGACGGCCTTATATTACTTCTATAATAGAGTTAGCGGATCTCGATGCCCAGCTTGAACTTCAGGTTGCCGAGGATCTTCTTGACCACACGCTCCACTTCCTCAGCGGAAACTTCCTTCTTCGGGTCGGACAGAGACAGGGTGAATGCCATGCTCTTTTTGCCCTCGCCGAGATTTGCGCCGCGGTAGATATCGAACAGCTTGATCTCACCCACCAGAGGGCTGGCCTTCTTGATGGTCTCCTCGATCTCGCCGCAGGTGGTCTTTTCGTCGCAGACCAATGCCAGATCACGCTTGACAGCAGCGTAGGGACTGAGCGGCTGATAGCGCAGCTCACCGTCCACGCAGGACATCAGAGCCTCGTAGTCCAGCTCACCCAGATAGATATTCTGGCTGTCCTTCTGATCCTTTGCAATTTCCAGCTCGCCGTTGATCTCGTTGGACAGCTTGCCGAACACGCCCAGACGCTTGTCACCGCAGTAAACAGCGGCGCTGATGCCGGGGTGCAGCCACGGGGTTGTCTCGCGCTTATAATCAAAGCTCAGGCCAAAGCCGGCTGCCAGTGCTTCCAGTGCACCCTTGACCGTGAAGAAATCTTCTTCGGGGCCGAATGCACCAATGCAGAGGGTCTGGCGCTCGTGCGGATGCTCCTTGATGGGCAGTTCCTTGGCAAGATACACCGGTGCCATCTCGAACAGACGGCCCTCCGTGTTGCCCTTCTTGAGATTGTCCACGATGACGTTCAGCATGGAGGGAGCCAGCAGGGTGCGCATGATGGACAAATTCTCGCTGATGGGGTTCAGGATGCGGATGGCCTTGCGGGCTTCATCATCCGCCGGGATGTGCAGCATATCCAGTTCTGCGTTGGAGTAGAAGGCCAGCGTGGAGGCCTCATAGAAGCCCTGTGCGGCCAGCAGACGCTTGGTCTTGAGCTGCTGCTTCTGGTCATAGTTCAGACCGCCGTTTGTAACGGAGGCAGTGTTCAGGAAGGTGGGCACAATGTGGTCGTAGCCGTACTCACGGATGACCTCCTCGGCCAGATCCGGGAAGCTCTCCACGTCCTCGCGGTACAGGGGTGCGGACACGTCCCAGCTGCCATCGGCCTGTACATCCACCGTGAACTCCAGACGCTGCAGAATGTCGATCATGGTCTGATCCGGCACGGTGATACCCAGCACGCCGCAGATCTTAGCCGGAGTGGTAACGATGTGCTTGCGCTCCATCGGGCGGCCATCGGTCAGGTCATATTCCAGTGTGGTGATGTCGCCGCAGTCCAGCTCCTGGATCAGGTGCAGGGCACGGGCAAGGCCCAGTTCAGGAGAGTGGCGGTCCACACCCTTCTCGTAGCGGGCGGAGGAGTCGCTGTTCTGGCCCAGAGCGCGGCTGGTCTTGCGCACGCAGTCGCGGGCGAAGGTGGCACACTCAAACAGCAGGCTGGTGGTGTTCTCATCCATGCCGGAGTTTGCGCCGCCCATAATGCCGGCAAGTGCCACCGGCTTTTCGGCATCGCAGATGACCAGATTGTTGGGGTTCAGAGTGAACTCCTTCTCATCCAGCGTGACGATCTTTTCGCCCGCATGGGCGCGGCGCACATCGATAGTGCGGCCGGCGACCTTGTTCAGGTCAAAGGCGTGCATGGGCTGACCCATTTCCAGCAGGGTGTGGTTGGTGATATCCACCACATTGCTGATGGAGCGCAGGCCGCACAGAGCCAGATGGCGCTTCATCCAGCGGGGAGACTCGCCCATGCGGATGTTGCGCACATAGTGTGCCATGTAGCGGGGGCACAGGTCCGGTGCCTCCACCTTGACGGTGATGGGCGCATCCGGCTCGCAGACGGCCTTATAGTCCATGGCGGGCATGTGCAGGGGCTCGCCCAGAACGGCAGCCACCTCACGGGCGATGCCCAGAACGGACTGGCAGTCCGGGCGGTTGGCGGTGATGGAGATATCAAAGATATAGTCATCCAGACCCACCACGGGGGCAATGTCGGTGCCGGGGACAGAATCCTCGGGCAGGATGAGCAGGCCGTAGACCTCAGAGCCCGGGAACAGGTCGTCGTTCAGGCCCAGCTCTTCGCCGGAGCACAGCATACCGTTGGACTCCACGCCCTGCATCTTGCGGGCCTTGATCTTGATGCCGCCGGGCAGGGTGGAGCCATCCAGAGCAGCGGGCACGCAGTCGCCCAGCTTCATGTTGGCGGCACCGGTGCTGATGCGGATGTCGTGGCCGTAGTCGCCGCAGTCCACCACACACTTGGTCAGGTGGGTGCCCTCCTGCTTTTCCATCTCCACGATCTTGCCGACGACCACCTTGCTGATGCCGGCATCCAGCGGGATCAGCTCTTCGACCTCAAAGCCGCAGGAGAAGAGCTTTTCCTCCAGTTCCTGCGCAGTAACGTCGATATCTACAAATTCTTTTAACCAGCTGAAAGGTACTTTCATTGTCTCTTCTCTCCCCTCTTATTCGTGGAACTGCTTGAGGAACTGCAGGTTGTTCTCGAACATCAGGCCGATGTTGTTGATGCCATACTTCAGCATAGCGATACGCTCGATGCCAATGCCGAAGGCGAAACCGGAATACTCGTCCGGGTCGATATTGCAGTTCTCCAGCACCTTGCGGTTGACAACGCCGCCGCCCAGCACCTCGATCCAGCCGGTGTGCTTGCACAGCGGGCATCCCTTACCGTGGCACTCGAAGCAGCTCACGTCCACCTCCACGCTGGGCTCGGTGAACGGGAAGTAGGAGGGACGCAGGCGGGTGCGGGTGTCAGCGCCGAACAGCTTCTGCACGAAGGTATTCAGTGCGCCCTGCAGGTCGCCCAGCGTGATGCCCTTATCCACCACCAGACCTTCCATCTGGTGGAACATGGGGCTGTGGGTAGCGTCCGAGTCGGAACGGAACACACGGCCGGGCATCAGGATCTTGATGGGCGGCTTCTGAACGTCCATGGTGCGGATCTGGCCGCCGGAAGTCTGGGTACGCAGCAGGAACTCCTCCGACAGGTAGAAGGTGTCCTGCATGTCGCGTGCCGGGTGATCCTTGGGCACGTTCAGGCGGGTAAAGTTGTGGTCATCGTCCTCGATCTCCGGGAAGGTGCCCACCGAAAAGCCCATGCCGGAGAACACGTCGATGATCTGGTTGGTGATCAGGGTCAGCGGGTGCAGACCGCCCACAGAGCGGGTCTTGGCGGGCAGGGTGATGTCCACCGTCTCGGCAGCATTGCGGGCAGCAAGCTCTGCCTGCTTCACCTGTTCTGCAGCAGCATCATAGTCTGCCTGCACCTTTGCCTTGAGTTCATTGATGATCTTGCCCATAGCGGGGCGCTCTTCCGGCGCAACGGTGCGCAGGTTCTTCATCAGGGCAGGGATCTTGCCGTTTTTGCTGAGGTACTCCTGCCAGAAGGAGGCCAGCGTTTCCTTGCCGGACACCTGACCAAGGCTTTCAGCGGCCTGTTTTGCCAGCTCGTCGATCATTGCTTGCATGGATGTTCTCTCCTTTATTCTTCGTGTTGATGAGCGGAGTGCAACAAAAAAGCTCCGTCCCCTGCCCGATTTCTCAGGCAAAAGGGACGAAGCTGTTGATTCTTAGCTCCGCGGTACCACCCGGTTTCCACCCGTGCACAGATGCCGGGCGGCTCTCAGAACGCCGTAACGGGGCGTGGCCGTTCTGTACTACTGCTGTTTCGCACAGACCGCTCAGGAGCGAACTTCAGCACAGATACACCCGGAAGCCCTCTCAGCCGGTGAAGCTTCTCTCTTTGCCGTGTACGCCATACCTACTCTCTCCGTCGCTGCGTTTGGGAGTATTCAGGTTTTATAACTAAGAGTTATGTTACCACATTTCGGGACAGTTTGCAAGGGCTGTGCAGTCACTTTCCGCAAAAATCGCGTTCAATGGAGTTTTTTTCACAAAGTCGCAGCCATTATGAATCGTTTATGTCATCCATTATGAGCTGAAACAATTCTCCCAGGTCGATTAGTGGCGCAAACTCTTTATCAACTTTGTAATCATCTGAAATTTTTACCACGACCACACCGTCGATCTGCTGGATATATCCTTCCTGCGGATAGACTGGCATCTGTTCCAGCTCTGTTCTGCTGTACAGTTCCCCGTACTGTTCCACCGAGCAATGCTTGAGTTTTTCCGGAGTAATATCCCTGAAAACCGCTTTCCAAGACGCTCTGGCCGAGTAATCGTTCAGCCAGAAGCGGCCCATCTGCGCATACGGATTTGCATAGAGGTAATACTCCCGCTTCATAAAACTGGAGTTCGAGCTGGGTCTGCCCACAAACAGCACCGGCAGCTGCTCGTTATCGTCAAAATATCCGCTGCTCATCAGGTCGTCCGCGATGTGATCCGACATGCTCTTGAGTGTTTTTCTCCCTCATACATAGCTTCCTGATCGATCACGGCAGAGCAGACATTGCCATAGACGACCAAAACCGCAAGTACTACAGCCCCTGTCCGGGCAGCACGTACATACTTTTTTACCATAGGCTGATTTGTGCGCGTCCCTTCAAGCAGCAGCAGACATACCGGCACGAACAGATTCAATCCTTCGCCCATCTGCAAAAGCCAGACCGCCTCGCTTGTGATCAGCATGATGGCATTGCACATGATGGGCAAAACGATCAGCGCTGCCACTCCCAGAAGGATATATTCCCAATTTTTCCGGTGAAGCATTTTTCTGAAGCGGTTCAGCAGTCCGATGCTCAGCGCCAGAAATACCAAAACAAAAAAGCCCACCGGCTGCAGAATGTTATGCCGATAGTAATTCTGAAAAAAGTAAGCTCCAAACAGTTGGTAGGTCTCTGCAATGGCATTGGGCAGATTTTTCAGTATAGAAAGTACCGAAACATCCGCTCCTCCATTATAACTTGCCATCTGCCATCCACATGCCCATACGATCAGCTTTGTGAGCAGGAAATACAAAACCATTCCTGCAGCTGCGCTGCAAAGACTTCTTCCAATGTGGGCATGGACCTTTTCTCTGTCCACATTGCGGAACAGAAGCAGCAGAAGATATGTCAGCAGGAGCAGACAAAAGTTATCAAGGCTCGTCTGATAGCACGCAAGGCTCATGACCAGAAGCAGTGCTCCCTGTACGACCGCTTTTCTAAAATCTGCAGCACGAACCACACGCTCTGCCGCCAGAACAGAAAACAAAAATGAGCAGCCAAACACCGGCGACTGAAACCGATATGACAGCTGTATTCCAGTGACCGTGCTGGCCAGAACAGCCATACCCGCCAGATAGGTCACGACAGAATCCTTCTCTGTAAAAAACTTCCGAAGCAGGGTAACAGCCAGCGCCGACATGGAAAGCGTCAGCAATGAATTGAAAGGTTCCGTCTGGATGCCAAACCGCAGCACATCGATCACCGGCCAGAGCCATCGGCCCGTGACTACCTGCCAATAGCCGCCGAAGAACCATGTATTGTTCCACAATCCGTCAAATGTATTGGTCAGCCGCTGGCTGATCAGCAGGAAAAACACTACCGCCGAAAACAGCAGCATCACCAGAAAATATCTTAGATCCGATATATCCAGCCCAAGGTCGTCCGGTTTCTGTACATCGATTTTTTCTTTCATCGTTATTTTCTCCATCTGTCCTGTTTTATGTTCTCAGGCTCATTTGTTATTCATCGATCAGATAATCCTCTGAAATTTTGATCACATATACGCCGTCCATTTCCTGCATGGAGCCTTTCTCAGGGAATGTCGGCATTCGTTTGATTTCTTCTGTCCGGATCAGTTCGTCATATACCTCATCACTGCACAGCTCCAGCTGCATCGGTGTGAGGTCACGAAACACCGCATTCCATGAGTAGCGCATTGTGGCGGCATTTCTTTTTCGAAAAGGCCCACCTGTGCGTAGTCGTTCGCATCCCAATAGATGATGTGTGTCCGGAACAGTGGGCTTGCACTGGGGCGGCCTACCAGCATCACTGGCAGTTTTTCCGGCAAATCATAATAGCCCTCTGCCACCAGCTCACCGGCCACAAGGTCCGCGATTTGTTTTGTTGCCTTGCGTCCCTCATACATCGCCTGCTGATCGACCGCCGACATGAATACGCTCCCGTAAACGACAGCAGCCGCCGTAAGCAGGATCAGTGCTTTTTTCTGCTTTATTCCAGCATTTGCGGAACGCATCACAGGCTGTTTTTCCCTCCCGGCTGCTGTCCAATAGCCAGAAACAGACCGGCAGGAACAAGGCCAGACCTCCGGACATGGGAATATAAAACAACGCCTGCGAGGTTGCCACCATAAATACCGTGCACATCATGGGCAGCACCAGCAGCGCTGCTGTGCCATAGAAAGTGTTTTCCCAATCTTTCCGGCGTATGAGCCGAACCAGTCTGCACGCAAGCGCGGCACCCACCACACAAAAAATCAAAGCAAATACAACTGCAGTTTCCTGCAGCATATTGTGTTTTACAAGGGTACCAAAGAAATACCGATAAAAAAGCTCATAGCACTTTTCAACGCTGGAAGGAAGATTTTTCAGAATTCCAGACACTGAAATATCTGCACCACCCTGGTAATCGGCCATCGCCGTTCCCGTCGCCCACAGTGTAATCTTTAAGATCAGCAGATACAGCACTGCGCCGGATGCAGCACTTGCCAGGCTTTTGCAAATATATTCCCGAATCTTTTGTTTTTCTCCATTCTGGAAAAGTAGTAGGAGAAAATAGGCCAGCAGCACCAGACAGAAACAGGCAAGGTTCGTCTGGTACAGGCCAAGGCTCAGTGCCAAAAGCACCGCTGCCGGCACAATGCTGCTTACGGCTGATTTTCCCCGGATCACGTGCTCTGTAGCCAGCATTGCAAAGAAAAACGAAAATCCGTACTCCGGTGCAATGAAGTGAAACGAAAGATAGCACCCGACCACAACATTGGAAACATAGCATAAACCTGCGAGCCAGTCAATGCAGGATGTTCTCATCCATGCCGGTTTGAAGAGCATATGAAGCCTGGTGACTCCAAGAGAAACCAGCACCAAGCACACCACCGCATTGATGGGTTCTAGCTGCAGACTGAAACGCAGAAAACTGGTCACCAGCCAGAACCATCGTCCGTTGGAAAGCTCCCATGCTCCCGCCATGTACTCAGCCGTTGTCCACAGACCATCCACTGTGTTCGTCAGCTTCAAGCTGATCAGCGGAAAATAGACCATCACCGCAAAACCCAGCATCACACAGAAATATTTCTTATCCAACTCCCGCAGCCAGTGTCTGATATCTGCTTTTATTTTTACAAACATGATATTCCTCTCCATCCATAAACTTCTGCTTTTCAGTATATCAAACTCTTCCACATGGTTCAATAAAAAAATCCCCTGCCGGGCAGTCGGCAGAGGATCTTGCGTATTTTTCCAGAGTGCTTTATTTTGCCACGATTTCTGCAGCCAGAGCATCCATCTGGGCTTCTGCAGCAGCATTGGCAGCACTGCGGATGGTGACCACAGTATCACACACGGCGATGTTCTTCATGCTTTCCAGCTCGGCGCGCATGAGCTTTGCGGCCATGGGTGCCCATGTGCCATTCTCCATCAGACCCACCGTGCGGTTCTGGAAGCTCTTGGTCTTGAGGTGGGTCAGCAGATTTTCCATCGGCGGGAAGAGGAAGCCGTCGTAGGTGGCGCAGGCCAGCACGATCTTTCCGCAGCGGAAGGCTTCGGTGACGGCATAGGACACATCCGTGCGGGTCAGGTCCATCTCCACGACCTTTGCGCCCTTTGCTCGCAGCTTTTCTGCCATGAGGTGGGCTGCTGCACGGGTGTGGCCGTGGATGGAAGCACTTGCCACAAGGATCTTTTCCGGCTCCTCGGGCTTGTAGCTGGACCAGATGTCGTAGTAGTTCAGATACTTGCCCAGATCTCCGGTCAGCACCGGGCCGTGCAGCGGGCAAATGGTCTGGATGTCCAGAGCCGCAGCCTTTTTCAGCAGCGCCTGCACCTGCGGGCCGTATTTCCCCACGATGTTCAGGTAGTAGCGGCGGGCTTCGCTGGCCCAGTCGGCCTTTTCGTCAAACTTTGCCACAGCGCCAAAGCGACCGAAGCCATCCGCGGAGAACAGCACCTTTTCGGTGGATTCATAGCTGACCATGACCTCCGGCCAGTGCACCATGGGGGCAAACACAAAGGTCAGGGTATGTGCACCGAGAGAAAGGCTCTCGCCGTCCTTCACCACCACACGGCGCTCCTTTGCCACAGCATCAGCACCAAAGAACTGATCCATATACAGGAAAGTCTTGGCGTTGCCCACCACCTGCATCTCCGGATAGAGTGCCGCCAGCTTTGCAATGTTGGCACCGTGGTCCGGCTCCATGTGGGAGACCACCAGATAATCCGGCTTACGGCCTGCCAGAGCTTCGGTCAGGTTTTCCAGCCACGGCTCGGTAGCGCGGGCATCCACCGTGTCCAGAACGGCGGTCTTTTCGTCCAGAATGACATAGGAATTATAGCTCACGCCGGTGGGCACCGGATACTGGCTCTCGAACAGGTCGATGGTGGTATCATCCACGCCAACGCCCAAAATGGCTTCACTGATCTTGTTTACGCTCATAATGCTCGGTCTCCTTATTTATATTTTTATGCAGTGCCGCGTTTCTGCGGCGGTTGTTTCTGAGAACAGTTCCTATCATACCACATCGTCAGAAAAATCGCAAGGGATAACGTGGGAATATTCTGCACATCAGAGCTCTTCCCCATTCTCCGGCAGACGTGCCGCCACCGGTTTGCCCGGCTCAGCATCCAGTTCCAGCAGAGCGGCAGCAGCGCTTTCGTCAATGGTCTGCACCGCGCGCAGCTTGCGGCTGATGGCACGGCTGCGCACGCCAATGAGATTATCCAGCTCTTCGTCGGTCTGACGCAGGCGCTGCTGCATCTTGGAAAGCCCCTGCCCGAACTTGTCAAATTCGGTCTTCACCGCACCCAGCAGCTGCCATACCTCACCGGAGCGCTTCTGGATGGCAAGGGTCTTGAAACCCATCTGCAGGCTGTTGAGCAGCGCTGCCATGGTGCTGGGGCCTGCAATGTTCACCTGATAGTCCCGCTGCAGCACTTCCAGCAGGCCCGCGTTCACCACCTCGGCATACAAACCCTCGAAGGGCAGGAACAGGATGCCGAAGGCCGTGGTATAGGGCGGCTCCACATATTTTTCCCCGGATGTCCTTGGCCTCGGCCCGCAGCACCAGTTCCAGTGCGTGGCGGGCGTTCTCCACGGCCTGTGCGTCGCCGGATGCCTGCGCATCCTGTAAATGGGCATAGGTGTCGCCGGGGAACTTGGAGTCGATGGGCAGCCACACCGTGCCGCCGTCCGCGCCGGGCATCCGGATGGCGTACTCCACCCGCTGGGTGCTGCCCGGAATGGTGGCCACGTTGGTGTCGTACTGTTCCGGGGCAAGGATCTCTTCCAGAATGGCTCCCAGCTGGATCTCACCCAGGATGCCGCGGGTCTTCACACCGGAAAGCACCTGTTTCAGCCCGCCCGCATCAGCGGCAAGGTTCTGCATTTCGCCAAGACCCTTGTACACCTGTTCCAGCTGGTCGTTCACCGCCTTGAAGCTTTCGGTCACCCGCTTCTGCAACGCATCCTGCAGCTGTTCGTCCACCGTATGGCGGATCTCGTCCAGCTTCTGGGCGTTCTGGGCCTGCAGGGCAGTCATGCCCTCGGCAAGGGTGCGGCGCATCTCTTCCAGCTTGCGGGCGTTGGAGGCTTCCAGCCCCTGCAGGCGCTGCTCCATGGTCTGCTGCTGGGTGCCCTGCCCTGCGGCAAGGGCGGTGCTCATACTCTGCACCGAGGCCTGCAGCGTTTCACTGATGTGGCCCATAGCGGCAAGGTTCTGCTGCGCCATCTCTGCCAGCTTCGCGTCCATCTGGCGGTTCTGCGCTTCCAGCTGCTGACGCAGCCATTCCTTCCGTTCTGCATCGTCCCGGTTTGCGGCAGGCTTTGCCGTAGCGGTACAGCAGCAGGGCCATCATCAGGCAGATGGCCACCAGAAGCACCGTGTAAAGAAACGCTAAAATTCCATAATGTCTCCTATTGCAAAATCCGGGCTGTGCAGCTGCAAAGCCCGGATCTGCGTACCTTATATTATTTTGTCTGTTCTTCCCAGAAGGCAGCGGCTTCGTCCAGCCAGCCATCTGCAGCCGTGCCGCGGCCAAGGCCGATGCCATGGGCTGCGTGGTCATATACCACTTCTTTGTAAGGTACGCCATGCGCGGCCAGTGCCTTGCTGAGGGCCGGCCCCTGCAGCGGCCAGCACAGCAGGTTCAAGGTCAGGTCATCCCTGCCATACCAGAAGTACACCGGCGGATAGTCCTCTGTGATCAGGTCGGCAAGGCTGTGTTCATAGTAGAACCGGCCGCACACAAAGGGGTCGATGCCCACACGGTAGATCGGTGTGATCTCGGAAAACTGCACGATGGGATACGCCAGGATCACTGCGCCGGGCTTGGGCAGGCCATAGTTTTTATAGCCCAGAGCGTCCGATGCAAACAGGCCCGCCAGATGTCCGCCGGAAGAATAGCCGATCAGGGCGTAGCTTTCCGTCTGCACACCGAACTGCTGTGCGTGGCCGGTGATGTACTTCACCGCCCGTGCAATGTCCTCCATGGGGCTGTTGTTGTCGTTATCCGGGTAGGCGCGGTAGCGCATCACGAACACCGCATAGCCTTTCTGGTGCAGCTGGTAAGCTGTGGAGATGCACTCCTTTAACTCTGCCGTGCGGTTTAGGATGTTGCCGGAGAGCACCAGCGCATACTTTGCATCCGGCGTGCTGGCCGGGTAGTAATAGAACTCCGCATTGTTGCGGGAGCTGTCCTCGGCGATCTCCTGCTCCGAGTAGAGCTTATAGGTGATCTGCACGCCCGCATTGTAATTGCGGATGAGCAGGTTCAGACCATCGGCACAATCCTGTGCCACATGGCTGCTCACATATTTTTCCAGCGTCTGGTCATTGCACCAGTCCTCGGTGCCGGGCAGGTTCTGCTCCTTGGAATAGGTCCAAACGCCTGCGCCAAGGATGCTGTGGTTCGAGCGGATCTCGCCCATGGTGGTCTGCGGCGTGATATCCGGCTCGCCATACTCTGCTGCAAATGCGGGCAGCGCCATCATCAGCAGCAGACAGATACAGGCTGCTGCGGTGCATATCCTGTGTTTCAACTCAACATCTCCTTTTCAGCCGACCTGTTCCTCCCAGAAGGCAACTGCTTCATTCAGCCAGCCCTCCGCATCGGTGCCCTTGCCTGCGGCCACTGCATGGGGAGCATCATCATACACATGGTAGATATGCGTCACATGGTTGCGGGCCAGTGCCTTTTCCAGAACAGGCCCCTGCGCCGACCAGCACATGGTCATAAGGGTCATGTCGTTTTTGCCGTACCAGTGATAGGTAGGCGGGTAATCCGGTGTGATGTAATCAGACAATGTCATTTTATAATACCGCTGCTTGCACACGCCGGGGTCCAGCAGGATATTATAGACCGGTTTGAACTCCAGAAAGGTGTTTACCGGGTAGCCCAGCAGCATGGCACCGGGCTTTGGCAGGCCGTAATTTTTGTAGCCCACCGCGTCGGTGCCGAACAGTCCGGCGATCTGCCCGCCTGAGGAATAGCTTACAATGGCATAATCCTCCGCCTGCACGCCAAACTGTCCTGCATGTTCCGTGATGTATTGCACCGCGCGGACCACATCCTGCAGCGGCGCATTGTTGGAAGCCTTCATGCCGATGCGGTAGCGCAGCACGAACACCGGATAGCCCATTTCGTGCAGGTTCCATGCAGTGGAAATGCCCTCGCGGATCTCCGCGCTGACCACGATCGCATTACCGCCGATCACCAGCGCATATTTCTGGTTCGCCTGCGCCCCTTCTGCCGGCAGATAATACAGTTCCACACCGTCCCGGCTGGTATCCTGCGCGATCTCCTCCGCCGTATAAAGCGGGAAGGTCACCCGCTGCCCAGCGTTATAGGTGCGGATCAGATAGTTCAGTCCATCCGCCGCATCCTGTGCCGTCCAGTGATTGGAAAGGCGGCTCAGCGGCTGCGCGTCCCAGTACATCCGGTCCAGCACACGGTCCTGATCCAGCGAGTAGGTGTAGATGCCCGCACCCACAATGCTGGGGTTGGAGCGGATCTCTGCCATTTTGGTGCGCGGTGTGATGTTGGCCTGACCAAGCTCCTCCGCAAACGCCGGCTGTGCCAGCAGGATCATCAGGCCAATACCAAACATCACCGTGCGCAATCGATTTCTCACAGCAATCCCCCGTTTATCTCTTTATTTGCACTGTTTTTCCCAGAATGCCGTTGCCTGCCGGATCCAGCCGTCCGCATCGGTGTGGCGGCCCGGGCCAATGGCGTGGGGTGCGTTCTCGTACACATGGCACTCATAAACAGCCCCGCTCTCCCGGAGCTTGCGCTCCAGCAGCGGCCCCTGCTGGGAGTAGCACATGCGCTGCATATAAAGATCATTTTTGCCGTAGAAGAAATAGGTAGGGGTAAAGTTTTCGTTCACCACATCCGAAATATCGGTCCAGTAGTAACGCCAGCCAAGCACCAGCGGGTCAATGGCCAGCTGATACAGCGGCTTCACCTCAAAGAAATCGTTGATGGGGTAACCCAGCAGCAGCGCTGCAGGCTGTGGGAGGCCAAATGCCTTATAGCCGAACTTTTCGTTGTCTGAGCCGATCAGGCCCACGATGTGTCCGCCGGAAGAAAAGCCCATCAGCGCATAGTTTTTCGCGCTGAACGCCAAACTGATCTGCATTTTCGGTCAGGTACTTTACGGCATTGGCAATATCGTACAGTGGCGCATTGTCGGATGCATTCAGGAAAGAGCGGTACCGCAGCACAAAAGCCGCATAGCCCAGCTCGTGCAGCTGGTTGGCAATGGATGCACCCTCGTTCAGCTCTGCGGTGGTGTTGCCGCCGTTGCCGGGCACCACGATGGCGTACTTTGCGTTGGCTGTTTTAGCCGGGAAATAATACAGCTGCACCATGCCCAGAGAAGAATTTTCCGCAATTTCTTCCGGGGTATACACCTGCCATGTGATCTGTACGCCCCTGTTGTAGTTTTCGATCACAAGGTTCATGCCTTCGGCGGCATCTTCGGCAGCCGCGTAGCTTACATAGCCCTCAATGGGCGTATCATCGTACTGCGTGCTGCCCTCGATCCATTCGTTGCAGTAGGTATAGTAGCCGGAGCCTTTGATGCTGGGGTTCTCCCGCAGCTCTTTCATGGTCGTCTTTGTTGTAATGTTCGGCTCGCCGTACTCTGCAGCAAATGCCGAAAGCGATACGCACGCCAGCATTCCCAGCGCACACACCATCGTTCTGATCCACTTCATTTTGGGACATCCTCCATTCTGCAGCGGCGTATCCTGCCGTGCTTTTCTTTGTTATGATTTATTGTATCACAAACCTTCCGCTTGTCAAAGAAATTTCTGTGCAGTACGGCGCTTGTACCGCACCGCAAATTCTGCTATACTGGAGCCGGATATTTTTGAGAGTTGAGGGCGCGGAAAGCTATGCACTTTCCGCCGGGATCGAAATATGAGCAAAATCGAGATCCGGCCCATGGAGCCGGAAGACTGGAGCGCTGTTTCCAGAATTTATTTGGAGGGCATTGCTACAGAACATGCCACTTTTCAGACCACCTGTCCGCCGTATTCTGCGTGGGATGCTTCCCACGCAAAAGAATGCCGACTGGTACTGCTGGCCGACGGCGTGATCGCCGGGTGGACGGCGTTGCGCCGGGTGGACCCGCGCTGGTGCTACCGCGGCGTTGCCGAGGTGAGTATTTACGTGGGTGAGCAGTTCCGAGGCCATGGCCTTGGTTATCACCTGCTGACCGAGCTGTGCCATCAGGCAGAAAAGGCCGGCTACTGGACACTGCAGTCCACCGTGCTGCAGGACAACGCTGCCAGCCGCGCCCTGCACACAAAATGCGGCTTTCGCTTAGTGGGCCGCCGGGAACGCATTGCCCGCGACTGTCACGGCCGCTGGCTGGACACATTCTTAATGGAATACCGCGCTGCCGCCAATGAACCGGAAGGATATAAAAAGCTGTAAGATGCAAAAGAACTCCGCACCCTGTGAGGTGCGGAGTTCTTTTTTGTCCATTGATAAAATGATAAAGGTAAAAACAGGCTTACCACTCTTCGCCGTCGATGTCCACGCTGCCGTCCACCACGGCACCGGCGCGGGAACGCTGGAACATGCTTTCCACCACGGCGCAGTACTTATCGGCCAGACAGACGATGACGGCTTCGCGGCAGGTGGGCACATGACGGAAGGTCAGCGGCCACATGTGGCTTGCAATGATGCTCTGTTCCTTTCTGGTAATGCTGAACACCCGCTTTGCATTGACGCAGGCATAACCCGGATGGGAGAAGCCGTGCATCTCAAACAGGCGGCGCAGGCCGTGAAAGGTACCGGTGGTGTGCCAGTCGTACAGATAAAAATCATGCAGCAGGGCACCCACTGCCAGCGAGGTCTCGTCAGCGTGCAGATGCAGACGGCGGTTGAGCCAGAAGCTCACCAGCGCCACATTCTTGCAATGCTGGTAGGTGGTGACAGAGCCGTGCTGGATGTACTCCCGCATCCGCTGCACATCCGGGTGATGATCGTATTTTTCAACGATGGCATAAAGCTGTTCGCGCTCGATCTCAGAAAGCTGCATGCTGCAAAATTTCCTTTCGCTTTAAGGTGATGTTTTCAGGAGCGGAGCTGGACCGGATTGGAATTGCCGAAGTTCTCTGCACTGGAAGGGTTCTCCCGCTTGAGAGAAAAATCTACCAGATACTGCTTGCCGTCGCCCAGTTCTTCCAGCTGGGCCAGTTTTGCCTTTGCGGTGGCTTCGTCCGGGTACCACTGGATCAGGAAGAAATTTTCTTCCTCTACACCGTAGTACAGCCACTGGCCGTCGGCACGCAGCCAGTCGTCCAGATGATCCACTTCTTCGCCGTCCGGCAGGCCAAGGCCTTCTTCGGCATAAAGGTTTTCCGGTTCCACCTGCAGCATTTCGATCACCTGAATGGAGCTTTGCAGGTATTCGTCCTGCGAAACTGTCTTGTCCGAAAGCTCCCATCCGGTGAGAAAAGCCTGCATCATCAGGTCGCGCACAGAGATGCGCGGCAGGGTCGGGTCCATAACCATAGGTATTTCCTTCTTCCTTTAGTTTGTCCCTGCTGACCAGTATACGTCAAAGGCTTATGCAAGTCAACAGTTTAATTGTGAATTTTTTGTAGGTTCGTTCAAATATATCCAGACTTAACAGACGGAAAAGGCAAAAGTGTCTTCCAGCCATTCCACTGCCAGTTCCACCCAGTGATGCCGGTGGCGGCTGGGCTGGTCCACCTCTGCCGTGCTGATGCTGGTACCGTGCACCCCCTTTTCAAACAGATGCGCCTCGCATGGCACACCCGCCCGGTGCAAAGCGTTCACCAGCATCAGGGTGTTCTCCACCGGAACGGTGGCATCCTCCATGGTGGTCCATACGAACACCGGCGGCGTCTGCGGCGTGATCTTATCCTCCAGCCCGAACACCTGCTGTGCCGCTGGGTCGGCGCTGCCCGCCAGCTGCACAAAGCTGCCGCGGTGGGCATACTGCCCTGCCGTGACCACCGGATAGCCCAGAATGACCGCATTGGGCCGGGGCTGGGCCGCTTCGCCGGGAATGTCCAGCACAGCACCGGAAAGGGCCAGGTGGCCGCCCGCTGAAAAGCCGCACACGGCAATTTTTTCCGGCAGGATATGCCACTGGGCCGCGTGCTGCCGCACAAGACCGATAGCCTCGGCCAACTGGCGCAGCGGCATGTAGTCCTTTGCCTTTTCGCAGATGGCGTAGTCCAGCACAGCGGTGTGGTACCCCGCCGCCGCAAACTGCAGCGCCACCGGGTCGCCCTCGCGGGCACGTCACTATGGGTATAGCCGCCGTCCGGGCACCACCAGCACCAATGGCCGGTCAAGCACATTCGGCATCCGCTCACAGCAATCACGCAGATAAACGGTCAGCGTCCCTACCGCCGGCCAGTTCCAGCTGTTTCAGCTGCATGATATTTCCTCCTTTTACAGCATCCTTTGCGGTTCATTATAGCACAAAACGAACCTATTTTTTAAACTTTTTATGAAAGCCCTTGATTTTTGCTTTTTGTCGGTGTATATTAGCACTCGAAAGTTACGAGTGCTAAGTATTCAAAAGTAATATCCTATTCCGAGTGCTTGGTGCCGAATACAGATAAAAAGAGGTTTTGCATTATGGCTAAGAAAGAATTTCAGGCTGAAAGCAAAAAGCTGATGGATATGATGATCAACTCCATCTACACCAATAAGGAAATTTTCCTGCGCGAGCTGATCTCCAACGCATCGGATGCCATCGATAAGCTCTATTATAAGAGCCTGACCGATCCTTCTGTGGGCATGAACAAGGGCGATTTCCGCATCCTCATCACCCGCGATAAGGAGAACCGCATCCTGACCATTGAGGATAACGGCATCGGCATGACCAAAGAGGAACTTGAGCAGAATCTGGGCACCATTGCTCACTCCGGTTCTCTGGATTTCAAGAAGGACAACAAGGACGAGAACATCGATATCATCGGCCAGTTTGGTGTCGGCTTCTACTCTTCCTTCATGGTAGCCGATAAAGTCACCGTCATTTCCAAGGCTTATGGCTCGGATGAAGCATGGCAGTGGGAGTCCTCCGGTGTGGACGGCTACGAAATGACCCCCGCCCAGAAGGACACCGCAGGCACCCAGATCATCCTGCACATCAAGCCGGATACTGAGACGGACCACTACGACAACTTCCTCGATGAGTACGGCATCGTGGCCATCGTGAAGAAGTACAGCGACTATGTGCGCTATCCCATCCAGATGGAGCGCCAGCACGAGCGCCAGAAGCCGGAACCCGATCCCAAGCCGGAGGATTATAAGCCCGAATGGGAGACTTACACCGAGCTGGAAACTCTGAACAGCATGGTGCCCATCTGGAAAAAGCAGAAGAGCGAAGTGACCGACGAGGAGTACGCGAACTTCTATAAGGAAAAGTTTGGTGATTATACCGACCCCGCCCGCGTCATCGTCAGCCGCACCGAGGGCACTGCAAATTATAATGCCCTGCTGTTCGTGCCCAGCCACCGTCCCTACGACTTCTACACCAAGGATTATGAAAAGGGTCTGGCCCTGTACGCATCCGGCGTGCTCATTATGGAGAAGTGCGCCGACCTGCTGCCCGATTACTTCAGCTTCGTCAAGGGCATTGTGGACAGTCAGGATCTGAGCCTGAACATCAGCCGCGAGATGCTGCAGAAGGACAACCAGCTCAAGCTGATCCACAACGCTCTGGAGAAAAAGATCAAGAACGAGCTGCACGCCATGCTGGCCAATGACCGCGAGAAGTACGAGGAATTCTGGAAAGAGTTCGGCCGTCAGATCAAGTTCGGTGCTTACTCCGACTACGGCATGCACGCCGAGCTGCTGCGCGACCTGCTGCTGTTCTGGTCTGCCAAGGAGCAGAAGATGGTCACTCTGCAGGAGTATGTGGACAAGATGCCCGCTGAGCAGAAGTATATCTACTTTGCTGCCGGTGATTCTACCGACCGTCTGGCAAAGCTGCCCGCCGCTGAGCTGGTCATGGATAAGGGCTATGACGTCCTGCTGCTGACCGAGGACGTGGATGAGTTCTGCCTGCAGATCCTGCGCACCTATCCCCGCAAGGATGCCGAGGGCAAGGACGGCACCGTGGAGTTCAAGAATGTCAACAGCGGTGATCTGGGCCTTGAGACCGAGGAAGAGAAGAAGGCCGCCGAGGACGCTACCGCTGAGAACAAGAACCTGTTCGATGCCATGAAGGACGCACTGGACGGCAAGGTGAAAGAGGTCAAGGTCTCTACCCGCCTGAAGGATCACCCTGTGTGCCTGAGTGCTGACGGCCCGCTGTCCATTGAGATGGAAAAAGTGCTGTCCAAGCAGCCCGGCAGCGAAGGCGTAAAGAGCGATAAGGTTCTGGAACTGAATGTCAACCACCCCGTGTTTGCCGTGCTCAAGGCCGCACAGGAGGCCGGTGACACCGACAAGCTCAAGAAGTACAGTGCTCTGCTGTACGCACAGGCTCAGCTGATCGAAGGCCTGCCGGTGGATGATCCCGCCGCCTATGCCGAGGCCGTCTGCAGCCTGATGAAGTAACTTTTTCCGGCAGGCAGCAGACTTACTCCCTTGCTGCTTCCACGCACATCAATATTTCCCCCTTAACAAAAAGGCCGTGCTCCGCTATAATAGAGTGGAACGCGGTCTTTTTCTGTTCTTTTGCCGGACAGTCAGGATAAATTGAGAGGTTTTTGCTCATGCAGCCCAAAAAACATTATTTTGCCCACATCCCCACCATTGCCATCTTTATTGTGTTTGCCATGTCGGCACCGTTGGGCGTGCTGCTGTTCATCTTAAAAAGCATCGATAAAAACGCCGAAAAAGAGGAAAAGGCCGCTGCGCAGGCGCAGGCAGACTATCGTTCCGACCTCGGCCCCGCATCTGCGCAGACGGCCCCCCGGCAGGAAAACGAGCCAGCCTACGGCCACGATGTTCCCACCAAAGAGCAGAAGGACGCTAAGGAGCGTCATAAGCTCCTTACCACCCTGTGCACCATCGGCGGTGCTGTCTTTCTGTTCGCGGGCTTCAGCACCCTGTTCATGGATGGTGCTGCCAGCATGATGGAAGCCTTTACCGCCATTGCCCAGATGCTGGGCGGCGGTGCTGCTCTGCTGACCGGCCTGCACATGGATCGTACCCGCAAGCTGGAACGCCTGTTGGACAAGATCGCAGGCGACCGCGACAATATTCCGCTGGACGAGCTGTTTGCTGCCGCGGGCATCGATGCCGCAAAGGGCCGCACCGTGGTGGAAAGTGCTATTTCCCACGGTTACTTCGGTGCAGATGCTTACATTGATAACCGCACCAATACTCTGGTAGTGCGCGGCGCGGCTCCCCAGCCGCCCCGGAAACCGAAGCCTGCGCCCGCCCCAGAACCTGCACCAGCGGACCAATATACCGCAATTCTGCAACAGCTGCGGCAGGTCAACGATGCCATCCCGGACCCCGTGATGACCATCAAGATCAGCCGTCTGGAAGCGGTCAGTGCCCGCATCTTTGAGCTGGCAAAGCAAGACCCCGGCAAAAAGGCTCAGCTGCAGAAATTCATGGACTACTATCTGCCCACCGCCCTCAAGCTGCTGAACACCTACGCCAGCCTTCCTGCGCAGGATGTGCAGGGGGAAAACATCGCCGATGTCAAAAAGAACATCGAGCGCAGCATGGACCTGCTGGTGACCGCCTTTGAAAATCAGCTGGACAAGCTGTTCCAGTCCGACGCACTGGACGTTTCGGCAGATGTGGCCGCACTGGAAGGGATGCTGAACATGGACGGCCTGACCGGAAACGAGTTTACAAAATAATATTTTGGGAAACAGGGAAAAGGCCCATGCGCTTTTTCCCTGTTTTTTCAAAGCGCAAATCTCCATGTTGTGCAGGCCTCGTCCGTCCCACGCAAAGCCGTGGATTTGCAGGCATTTTTGCCAATGGTTTTTCCGTTTAATATCTAATTTTATTTCAACTGTCAAATTCCACTCTGTGCGCCAATTTCAGTCTTTTTGCAACTTTTCATCCAGATGCAACAATAACACATGGTTTTTTCTGTCCGGATTTTATATGATAAGGACAGAAGTGTGCAGAGCATCCTGTATGCGGCCCTGCACTGCAGTTCCAACCCGCTCAAAAGGAGGATTATCCTATGATGAAATCTGTTTCCGCATGGAAGCAGGAGCTTTCCAGCGGCGCTCACGCTGCCCGGCTGGCAGCACTTTACTGCTGTGCGCCCGACGAAACTCCTGCACAGGCTGCCCGCTACGAAGCTGTTCTGAATGGTCTGGATGCCACCTTTGGCCCCCATGCTGAAGCTGGTCTTTACAGTGCCCCCGGCCGCACCGAGATCGGCGGCAACCACACCGACCACCAGCATGGCCGCGTGCTGGCCGGCAGCGTGAATATTGATATGATCGCTGCCGCTGCGCCCAACACCCTGAACCCAGCTGCGCGTGCAGAGCGAAGGCTACGACCTGTGTGTGATCGGCCTTGATGACCTTGCTGCCCGCAAGGAAGAGGAAAACACTACCCTCTCTCTGCTGCGCGGCGAATGCGAAGCCTTCCGTCAGCGCGGCGCAAAGCTGGCCGGTCTGGATGTGTACATTTCCTCCAACGTGCCCAAGGGCAGCGGCGTTTCTTCCTCCGCCGCCTTTGAAGTGCTGATCGGCGTGATCCTGAATGACTGCTTCATGACCGATAAAGTCTCCCCCATCGAGATCGCGCAGATCGGCCAGTGGGCAGAGAACGTCTACTTTGGCAAGCCCTGCGGCCTGATGGATCAGATGGCTTCCAGCGTTGGCAACATTATTACCATTGATTTTGCGGACCCTGCCCACCCGGATGTGGAGCCGGTGGCCGTGGATTTCTCCAAGGCAGGCCTTGCCCTGTGCATTCTGGATTCCTGCGCAGATCATGCCGACCTGACCGACGAATATGCCGCTGTGCCCGCCGAGTGCCGCGCCGTGGCTGCTGTGTGCGGCGGCGAAGTGCTGCGGGATGTGCCGTTCGAGACCTTCCTTGCAAAGCTGCCCGAGTGCCGCAGGCAGTGCGGCGACCGCGCGGTGCTGCGTGCCTTCCATATTTATGCCGACAACGACCGTGTGGCAAAACAGGTCGCCGCTCTGCGCGAGGGTGATTTCAGCACCTTCCTGCGTCTGGTCAGCGAATCCGGCCACAGCAGCTGGGAATACCTGCAGAACGTCATCCCCGCCGGGTATAAGGAGCATCAGGAAATGGGCGTGACCATTGCTGCCGCCAAGCATTACCTGAACGGCAAGGGCGCGGTCCGCGTGCACGGCGGCGGCTTTGCCGGTACCGCTCAGGCTTTTGTGCCGGTGGAAATGCTGGCTGATTTTAAGAAAAACATGGAGGCCATCCTCGGCGAGGGCCGCTGCCATGTGCTGAGCATCCGTCCCGAAGGAGGCGCTGTCCTGTGATCTCTACCGCCATCCAGCAGCTCGTGAATTACGGGCTGGACACCGGCCTTATCCTGCCCGATGATGAAATTTACATTCGCAACCAGCTGCTTATGACCATGCAGCTGGACGACTTTACCGCGCCGGAGGGCGAGGTGTGCTATACCGATCTGGAAAGCATCCTCAAAACGCTGGTAGATGATGCCGTTGCCCGCGGTGTGTGCGAGGACAACTCCACCGCCCGCGACCTGTTCGACACAAAGCTCATGGGCGTATTGACCCCGCGGCCCAGCATCGTGCGCGCCAATTTCGAGGAACGCTACGAAAGCGAAGGCCCGCAGGCCGCAACCGACTGGTTCTATAAATTCAGTCAGGACACCGATTATATCCGCCGCTACCGCATCAAACGCGACCTGAAATGGGTCACCAAGACCCCCTACGGCGATCTGGATATCACCATCAACCTCTCGAAGCCCGAAAAAGACCCCAAGGCCATTGCCGCCGCCAAACTGGCTCCCCAGAGCGCCTACCCCAAGTGCCAGCTCTGCGCCGAGAACGAAGGCTATGCAGGCCGCATGAACCACCCCGCCCGCGAGAATCACCGCATCATCCCTCTCACCATCAACGACAGCGCTTGGAACCTGCAGTACAGCCCCTACGTCTACTACAACGAGCACTGCATCGTGTTCAACAACCAGCACACTCCCATGAAGATCGAGCGTGCTACCTTCCGCAAGCTGCTGGATTTCGTGGGCCTGTTCCCCCACTATTTCGTGGGCAGCAACGCCGACCTGCCCATCGTGGGCGGCAGCATTCTCAGCCACGACCATTTCCAGGGCGGCCACTATGAATTCGCTATGGCAAAGGCTCCCGTCGAGAAGAAGTGGGTCTTCCCCGGTTTTGAGGATGTGGATGCCGGTATCGTGCACTGGCCCATGAGCTGCATCCGCCTGACCAGCGAGGATGATGCCCGTCTTGTGGAGCTGGCCGATAAAATTCTGACCGCATGGCGCGGCTACTCGGACGAAGAATGCTTCATCTTTGCCGAGACCGACGGCGAGCCACATAACACCATCACCCCCATTGCCCGGATGCGGGACGGCAAGTATCAGCTGGATCTGGTGCTGCGCAACAACATCACCACCCCGGAGCATCCGCTGGGCGTGTTCCATCCCCATGCAAAGCTGCATCACATCAAAAAGGAAAATATCGGCCTGATCGAGGTCATGGGCCTTGCCGTGCTGCCCAGCCGCCTGAAAAAGGAGCTGTTTGAGCTGGCCGATGCACTGGTGGCCCGCACCCCGGTGAGCCAGTACCCGGAAGAACTGCAGAAGCACGCCGAGTGGGCCGAGGATATTCTTGCCCGCCACCCGGAACTGAGCGGCGACACCGTGCACCTCATCCTGCAGGACGAGGTGGGCCATGTGTTCGCTCAGGTATTGGCCGATGCCGGTGTCTATAAAATGGACGAGGCTGGCCGCGCAGGCTTTGTACGGTTCCTTGCAAGCGTGCAATAATCTATTAAAAAACGCTCTCCCCCTTTCCCCCGCCGGTATGCCTTGCCGACGGGGGATTTTTATTGTTCAGTGGAGATTCCAAGCCGTTTTCAGTCCCGTAACACAGCACAAAAAAGCCGCCTTTCGTGCCAATTAGCACAAAAAGCGGCTTTTTATCGTCTTATTTCAGGAGCAAAGAGCCTTGCGGAAGGTTATTCCGGCAGATCCTCTTCGTTCTCCAGGCTGTGCCAGACGTTCTGGACATCATCATTGTCTTCCAGCGCATCCAGCAGCTTGCCCATCAGCTTCAACTGGTCGGGGTCGGTCAGGCGGGTGGTGGTCATGGGCACCATGGCCAGATCGTCGGAGAGGATCTCGTAGCCCTTCTCCTCCATGGCCTTGACCACAGCAGAATAGTTCTCGGGATCGGTGGTGATCTCGGCTGCATCCTCGCTGGCATCGAAGTCCTCGGCACCAGCATCCAGAGCATCCATCATAGCCTCGTCGGCATCCTTATCTTCCAGAGAGATGTCAATGACACCCTTCTGGCTGAACAGGAAGCCCACGCAGCCCATAGCACCCAGATTGCCGCCGTTCTTGTCGAAGTAGTGGCGCAGGTCGGCAGCGGTACGGTTGCGGTTGTCGGTCAGGGTCTCCACCATGACAGCAACGCCGCCGGGGCCGTAGCCTTCGTAGGTGATTGCTTCGTACTCGGTCTTATCGCCGCCCTCAGCCTTCTTGATGATGCGCTGGATGTTATCGTTGGGCACGCTCATGCGCTTTGCCTTGGCGATCAGGTCAGCCAGCTTGCTGTTGGAAGCAGGGTTCGGGCCGCCGGTACGCACGGCAACGCTGATCTCGCGGCCGATCTTGGTAAAGACCTTTGCCTTTGCGCCATCGGTCTTTTCCTTCTTGCGCTTAATATTGTTCCATTTGCTATGTCCAGACATGGGAAAGAGCCTCCTGTATATTCTCAAATCTCCGCCTGCGGGCAGACGGGCTGTGGTCGCCCGCATTGTGGCAGCACACAAAATCTAACTCTATTATTGTAGCACAACCGGGCAGAGCGTTCAAGCCTTATCCGCCCGGTTTTCAGCATTCTGCGCGGAAAAATGCGCTTTTTCTGCCCGTTTACAGCAGCCGCAGCGCCTTGGGATAATGGTTTTTCACCCGCCCGCCGGATACCTTGCCGCCGCCCAGCGGCCAGCCGTCCACCGTCACGCAGCACCAGCCGTCAGCAGCGATGCGGGCTTCCACCTCACGGCCGGAAAGATACTCCACGCAGCGCGGGTCATCAAGGGTGAGTTCTTCGCGGTTTACGCACTGTGCGCCAAATGCCGTGAACAGATGGTGCTCCGGCACAAAGCGGCCTTTCTGCACGCTGCCCACAAATACGCCCGCCCGCAGCACATGCAGGTTCGTCTGCGGGAACGGCACCGGCAGCAGCACACCGCCGCCGTGCACCACAGCCGGGCGGTCAACCAGCGCCGGGAAATACTGCCCGGCAAACGCGTGCCATGCTGCAAGGCTCTGGGCAGGACTTGTCTCCCCTGCCTGTGCTTCGCGGCTGCGCTTGTCACCCTGCACCGCTTCCCGGCAGGCACGGGCATTCTCGCGGCGGGCACTGCGGGCATCCGGGGTCTTGGCAGGCTTGCCGCCCTTCCCCTTGGCCTTTTTGCCCGCAGCTTCCGCTGCTGCCAGCCAGAGCTGTTCTTCGGCAGTGTACTCGCCCTCTGCGGGCAGAACGCGCGGAGTGCCAGCTTTGACGAGCCGGGCCATAAAGTGGCCCTCGCCGCCCTGACAGGGCCAGATACGGCGCACCTTGCTCACATCCAGCGGCAGACCGCCGGTGCGGTTGGCTTCGCCCGCGCTGCCAAAGGTGTAGTCCACATTTCCCAAGGCATCCGCAAGGGTGAACTCCGGGTGGCGCTGCAGGAACGCCGCCACCTGTCCCTCGTCCTCCTCGGGTGCAAAGGTGCAGGTGGAATACACCAGCTGCCCGCCCGGGGCCAGCACAGCGGCTGCACAGTCCAGAATTTCTGCACCCAGCTCAGCACACTGCTTCACCAGCGCTTCACAGTGCTGCTGACGGGCCACCGGCTCCTTGCGGAACATGCCCTCGCCGGAACAGGGCGCGTCCACCAGCACCCGGTCAAAAAACTCCGGCAGGGCATCCGCAATGCGGGCAGGTGTTTCGTTCAGCACCACTGCATTGGGCACGCCCATGCGTTCCAGATTGCTTTTCAGGATATCCGCACGAGCTGCAACGTATTCGTTGCTCACCAGCACACCCCGGCCCTGCAGCGCCGCCGCCAGCTGGCTGCTTTTGCCGCCGGGCGCGGCGCACATGTCCAGCACACGCATCCCGGGCTGCACGCCCAGCAGCGGTGCCGCCGAGGACGCAGACGGCTCCTGCGAGTAGAACACGCCCGCATGGTGGTACGGATGCCGCCCGGGCCGGAATTTCAAATCATCCGGCTGATGCACCACGAATGCCGCCTTGCAAAAGGGCGATGCTTCCAGTGGGAAATCGGCTTTTGCGGCAAACTGCTCCGGTGAGCTGCGCAGGGCCGACACCGTTACGCCGCGCTCCGCCGTTTCCTGCGGGGCTGCATACAGGACATCGAACCGGTCTCCCAGCAGAGCGCGCTCCCGCTGTTCAAAATATTCCATGGGCATTCTGCATTCCTCCTGTGGGATGTATAAAGCCGCCGTCTGCGGCCAAACTAGGTCTTGTGAGGGGCACACCGCCCCGCACGGAAAACCGAAAGGAGATCATTCACTATGGCAACCGAAAACCGCAGCAATAACTGCAAGAATCAGACCTCGAACCGCACGTCCAACCAGACCACCAACAGCGCCACCAACGAGCACAAGCACCCCAACCAGTACACCAAGGGTGCCGACGATGAGAGCGCCAAGAACTCCACGAGCAGCCGTTCCAGCAACGCCAAAAACAGCCGCTGACGCTGCCCTTCGCGCCTGATGGACCACGGGCGCGAACCTCTGATCTTTCTCAAATCGCAAAGCCCGCTGCCCTCCGGCACTGTTTTCCAGTGCGGAAAGCAGCGGGCTTTCGCGTCAGAAGTTGTTTTTATAGTCAGGGTGCGCCGAATGGGCGCGGCTTTTTGCCGCCAGACAAGGCGGTTTTCCGCAGCAATCCTGATGGATTGCAAGGAAGAGCAACGCAGTATGGCAGCAAAAAGACCGTTCAGGCGGTGTGCAATGATTATGAAAGCAACTTCTCAGGTCTCGTTGGGGTCGAACTGCTGCCACAGTGTTTCAAACAGCTCGTGCACACGGCTCAGCTGACCGTTCAGATACAGCCAGCCCAACAGGCACTCGAAGCCGGTGGAAGCACGGTATTCCTCCGGGGAAGCGTGCTTTGCCACGCTGGCCTTGCTGGCGTTGCGGCCCCGCTTGAACACGGCCAGTTCGTCCTCAGTGAACAGCGGCTCCAGCAGCTGTTCCTCCCGGAACTGTGCCCGGGCCGAGACGTATTTGACCTTTTCTGCGTTGAGCTTTCCGGCAGACAGGCGGTGGTGCTCCACCAGACGCTGTCGCACCAGCAGTTCCAGCACGCTGTCTCCCACAAAGGCCCAGCGCCAGCGGGTTCAGCTCACGGGGGTCGATGGTTTCCGATTCGTTCATCGTAGTAATACCCTTCGCCTCTGTCCTCCCGATCAGGTGATCCTTCATTCAACCTCTCAGTCACGGGCTAACGCCGTGACAGCTCCCCTAGTAGGGGAGCCTTTTGGCAGAAGATTCATTTTTTCGCTATCATCGCCTATGGCTCCAAAACCATCATCTGCCGCAAGGCAAAAAACGACGGCAGCAGGGCCAAAAGTAGCGAAGCGCCAACACTCGAAAATGCGACGATATGCCAAGGCCTCCCCTACTAGGGGAGGTGGCATCGAGCGTTAGCGAGGATGACGGAGAGGTTATACAGAGCAGAGCCTTGCCTCGGAGCAGGAGTTTAAATTCAACGTTTCAATTCCCCGCGGTAGGCATGTAGCTCCTGCGGGGAATTGTGCTATTCGGACAAACCCAGTAAAGGAGTATGTTGCAATGAACCGTGATACCATCTGTGTGCAGGGCGGTTACACCCCCGGCAACGGCGAACCCCGCCAGATCCCCATTATCCAGTCCACCACCTTCAAGTATGCCACCAGCGAGGATATGGGCAAGCTGTTCGACCTGGAAGCTGACGGCTACTTTCTACTCCCGCCTGCAGAACCCCACCTGTGACCTTGTGGCCAAGAAGATC
>ENA-OQNT01000064-OQNT01000064.1-human-gut-metagenome-genome-assembly--contig:-NODE-64-length-28088-cov-3.730231_pt1 | contig 28088 bp, 33 predicted proteins | sample MGYA00242634_ERZ504890 | MGnify/ENA primary metagenome ERZ504890 (study PRJEB26092, sample SAMD00036379) | human gut metagenome | host: Homo sapiens | study: EMG produced TPA metagenomics assembly of... | reverse complement strand
GAAAGTCAAGAGATGTAGAAACAAATGTTTTGTCGATTAAAAAAAAACGCCCAGAAATCTGAGCGTAATTTATACTATCCTAATTTCTTAAGGATGTTATCTAATTGTGTTTTCGTCATTTCTAGCTTTTCTGTGTAAGATGCTAGTTTTTCTTTTTCTGCGTTGACCTTAGCTTCTGGTGCTTTATTGACAAAGCCAGGATTTTTCAACATGCCTGAACAACGTTTGATTTCGTTTTCTAGGCGTGCAATTTCTTTTTCAAGTTTTCCTTTTTCTTCTTCTAAGTCAATCAATGCATCCATCGCAACAGTTAATACAGCTTTTTCGATTGTACGTGATAGTACATCTTCTGTATTTAAGTCTTCTTTGACAGTCGCATGTGCCATACGTGCTAGAATGGCAGTCGATTCTGAATTTAGTGCTACACAACCATTGTCGTTGTGTAATGAGATTGTTAAGTCTTCACTTGGTTTCATTGAGTATTCAACTTTGATTTCACGAACCGTTTGAATTGCACTAATAACTAATGCCATTTCGTCTTTTTCTGCATCTGTGTATTCAAATTCAACTTTTTCTGGCCATGTTTCAACGTTTAAGCTTTCTTTATCATGAGGCAAGTTCAAATAGATTTCTTCTGTCACAAATGGCATGAATGGAGATAATACTTTTAAAATTCCCATCATGACTGTATATAAAACAGCTTTTGTATTAGCGACTAAGCTTTCGTCTTCTGAATATAAAGTAGCTTTAGAAAGTTCAATGTACCAGCTGCAGAAATCATCCCATACAAAGCTATATAGTTCGTTTCCTACAATAGCCAATTCGTATTTGTCCATGTTTGTAGATACATGGTCTAATACTTCATTAAAACGAGCTAAGATCCATTTGTCTACGCTATTGGCTTTTGTCATGTCTAGTTCTGGTTTTGTATCCCCAATTTGCATTTGAACATAACGAGCTGCGTTCCAAATCTTATTGATAAAGTTCCAGCTTGCGTCCATCTTAGTTTCATCAAAACGTAAGTCTTGTCCTGGTGTTGAGTTTGTTGTTAAGAAGAAACGTAAGGCGTCAGCACCTTTTTCTTGAATCACATCCATTGGGTCAATACCATTGCCTAATGATTTAGACATCTTGCGTCCTTGCGTATCACGAACAAGACCATGGATCAATACGTCTTTGAATGGACGGTTCTTCATGCAGTAGCGTGTTTGGAATGCCATACGAGCTACCCAGAAGAAGATGATGTCATATCCTGTTACTAATACATCATTTGGGAAATAGCGTTCTAGATCGGCTGTTGTTTCTGGCCAGCCAAGTGTTGAGAATGGCCATAATGCACTTGAGAACCAAGTATCCAATACATCTTCATCTTGTGTCCAATTTTCAATGTCTTTTGGATCTTCCATTCCCACATAGATTTCACCCGTTTTTTTGTTTGTCCAAGCAGGAATTCGATGTCCCCACCACAACTGACGTGAAATACACCAATCTTCAATATTTTCTAGCCATTGTTCAAATGTTTTATTGAAACGAGAAGGTACAAAGTTAATTCTTTGATCTTCAATTTCTTGGTTCTTTAATACCTCTTCAGCCAATGGTTTCATCTTTACAAACCATTGTTTACTTAAGTAAGGTTCTACAATTACACCTGTTCTTTCAGAGTGTCCTACTTGGTGTAAATGTTCTTCAATATGATCAACTACACCTGCTTCTTTAAAGTCATTGACTAAAGCTTCACGACATTCAAAACGATCCATACCAGCATACTTACCACACATTTCATTCATCGTTCCATCTGGATTCATACAGATAGGCATTGGTAAGTTGTATTTTTTAGCTAATGCGAAGTCATTAGGATCATGTGCTGGCGTACATTTCATAACGGCTGTACCAAAACTCATGTCAATATAATCATCGGCCATAATTGGAAGTTTGTCTCCATTGGCAGGGTTAATGGCATGCATTCCAACAATGTCTTTATATCTTTCGTCATCTGGGTGAACAAAGATAGCTTGGTCGGCAAACATGGTTTCTGGACGTGTTGTCGCAATCACTAATTCTTTTCCTGTTTCAACGACTTTATATTTAAAGTAGTACATGTGACCCATAATTTCTTTGTGTTCAACTTCAATATTACTTAATGCAGTTTTAGCTTCAGGATCCCAGTTGATGATTCTTTCACCTTGATAGATTAGTCCATCATTATATAAGTCTACAAAGACTTTACGAACCGCATGACTTAATCCGTCATCTAAAGTAAAGCGTTCACGACTATAATCTAAAGATAAGCCTAATTTAGCCCATTGGCTACGAATGGTAGAAGCATATTCTTCTTTCCAATCCCACGCTCTTTCTAAGAATTTTTCACGACCAATATCATAACGAGAAATGCCTTCTGATTTTAAACGAGCATCTACTTTTGCCTGTGTCGCAATACCCGCATGGTCCATACCGGCTACCCAACATACGTCATAGCCCTTTAATCTTTTATAACGACATAAAATATCTTGTAGTGTTGTATCCCATGCATGTCCCAAGTGTAGCTTTCCAGTTACGTTTGGTGGAGGAATCACAATACAATATGGGCGTTTGGATAGATCGCCCGCTGTGAAATATCCTTTTTCAATCCAATTTTGGTATTTATCATTTTCTACTGCTAAATGATTATATTTTGCTTCCAACGTCATCCACAATCATCCTTTCTGTACATATAAAAAAGCACATCCCCATAGGACGTGCTTGACGTGGTACCACCTAATTTTATTCTCATTCACATTAACGCTGTGTCACGAAATTTACTACTACATTTCATAAATTCAACTCAAAGACTACCTTCATCTACCCTAAACACAAGCTTTCACCAACCGCCTGCTCTCTAAAGAATACAAGTAAATTACTCCTTCTTGTCATCGCTTTGAATTTAGTTTATCAAAGAAAAAGTAAAAACTCAAATCATTTTGAAAAATAAGTTGTTTTATTCTCTCGTTTACTATATGATGATTAAAGAAAGCGGTGTAAACATGGATAATCAATTATACAATCAAATCAAAGCTGTTCATGAACAGTATATTAAAGAACAAAATCATTTAGAAGATGAAATCGATCGTTTAAGAAGAGAAATCGTTTGTCTCGATAATGAAGATGAAATCGAAGCCTTGAATAAACTTGTTCGAATCGATGACATCAAACGTAAGATGGTTGTAGAATTCATTCATAGTTTAGATAAGATTGTGGAGCAATAATTGCCCCACATTTTTTTACTAAATTTAAAATTTTTTGTTTTAATCAATCAATTTTATTTATATATTCAAAAAAAGTATTATCTTTGAAAGGCTTAAAGACTAGATCCAATTTTTCGTTATCTACTAACAAATTCATCATTTGGCACTTTCTTTCAAAGTCTGTCAACATGGCACTTTTAAAAACTCTTCTATAATGGTATTTTAATTCTTCTCCAAATAATTCTAGGCAACAATTCCCTTCCTCAATCAAACTTATAGGATTAGTAAACTTATTCATAGTATCTTTTGATTCAACACCTACATTTATTGTTAATTTTCTACTCTCCCATGATAAAGTTTTCTTGTTATTTTGAATCAAATTCGATATATCATATATCAATTTTGAATCTTCTGTTTCAATCTTTTCAGGTAATTTGAAACGAACAGAAAAATAATCTTCAATCAAACATAACCTAGCAAAAAAATCGATTTCAGCATCTATTGCAGATGTATCAATATCTGAATCATTTTCAGGTTGCGCTTTTAGTGCATATTGATGTTGTTCCAATAAATAAACTCCAAAACCTTTTTTCATTTGTACAGCTTTAATAAATTTTGCGTAATTAAGCCTTTCTTTACAAGTTGGTTTTATAATATTACTTGTAAAATCAAGCCTTTTATCGCCTTTAATCTTGAATCTAAGTTCAAAATATATATGTGTATTTTTCTGTTCCTTGTTAGATACAACATATGTTCCATCATCTAAAATCTCTTTTGTTCTGAACAAAATATATTCAAAATAAGTAACATCGTCCACAACTACTGAGCAAGGAACCGCTTTAGGAAACTCTTTTGGTTTTACCATCAAACTTTGACCCCGTAATTTTTCTGCTTCCTTTTGAACTGGATCTTTTACGTTTCCTAACATTTTTGTTGCATCAGTAACTTTTACAAACATATTTTTTTGATGCCTATATGCATATTCAAATGGATCAACATTTTTATTATGGTATAAATTTTCACCTACTTCTATATCCGCTCGCATATTCATACTAGAGGGATATTTTTGTTCAGCATCTTGAGTTAATGGAACACTAATCAATCCATCATTGGTATAAGTATATCCGTAATCCGGATATAAAACATGCTTTTTTGAGATGTCAGAAAAGCAATTATTAAGTATAGAATCAGCTAATTCAATTTTATTTTCTAGCAACAAGGGGTAGGTAAAGTTTTCTTGCGAAAATTGAGAATATATGATTATTTTATTATCGATGCATTTTAATTTATCACCAAGTTCTTCAAACTTATTATCGATATGTTGTGTCACATTATTAACAATATCAGAAGCAATAATATAGTCTTGTAAAGATATATTTTTTGTATAAAAAGATTTAATAATATCAATACTCGTTGCAACAATTTTTTTACATTATTTATAGACTCTTTAGTATTTGCTTTCGAAAACTTAACAGCTTTATCAATCACTTCTTCACGTGCTCGTCCTCTTTCAACTGTGTTTATTGAAAAAACTCTTGTTTGCACATCAGTAATTAAGTGATTTAAAATATAGTTCAATAAACCTTCAAAATCAAATTCTTCTTTCATTGAATATAATCCATTCAATTCCTTTTGTTCACTGATATATTTTTTTAATTTATTTCGCAACAATTGTTCATTTAGTTTTTTGTTTATCTGACTTTTTTCCAACTTCTAAACCTATATCAGTAAGTTTATCTAATAAAATATCGTCTATCATTTTCCCTCCATTATTCTTATCTAATTAATCGAAACTTATACTATATAAACTAGATTTGTTTCAATGATATATCAATTTTACTACAAACATTTCTAGTTTATAAAGTTTATACAAAACTAAAATAAAATGTGAAAAGATTATTCAATGTCCGTGCACAAAAATTGAATATATAATTTTTCTATTTTGTTAAACAATAGCTACCTATAATTTCATCATCCTTTTGATCAACATCTGATTATTTCAACAATAGGCTGATCAAAATATTTATTGATCATAACTCGTAGCTCCTATCATATTCCAGACATTTCAAAGTGGCTTCTGTACAAAATACAATTTGATGTGTAGGATACTTGAATTTAACCAACTCCCAAAATGCAGTTCTAGAAATTAATCCACGCGCAAAGTCATCTACATAATTCCAAATTGTATCATCAGCCATTGGCCCTTCAACAATATCATATTCATGTCTTATACCTTGTCTTGATGAAACTACAAAATCTAGCCACTCATCGCTCATCTCTTTAAAGATCAAACAATTTAAATTCTTATTTTCAGTATAAGAATATACATTCACAACGTGCTTATTCTTCTTAGTTAGAGCCCATCTTTTAGCTTGTTTTTCAAAATTCGTACAATAGAATCCATATCCAAAATCTTTATAAAATCCATCCGTAATAATTTTTTGGTTTATTTACAATTACATTACTACCATAATATATTTGCATTCTTTCACCCTCTACTATCTTAACTTATTATGAGTATCAAAACATTTATATGAACCATCTAAATATATTTTCCCCTAACAAAACATCTTAGCTATACCTATTCCAATTCTTTAATACCCTTATTCTACAAGTTCACATACAACTCCCTTATCTAGAATGAACTTGATCTTACCCTGTGCCTCATCTTCGATCTTATCATATAATCTTCCAGCACTATAGCTTTCTCCAAGTACTGTATATGGACTATTCGCAACATATCCAATCTTTCCTAGACCTGCAAGATTGACACTAATGGCTTCTGTATCATATTCATTATTTTTATCTTTCTTTAGATAAACGACCATTTCCTTTCTAGAAACTCATTTCCATAATAATGGTTTAAACCTGTAATTGTGAAATAAATGTTTGACATCTTCTTGTCCTCCTTTTGATTTCACAATACAACTTTAATTGACATTATACATGTCTAAATATGAAATAAATCAAATTTTCTTTAGAATACATCATTGGACTATTGGGAAAATACACAATCATGCGATAGATATAATAGACAATCATGAAAACGGCCCAGATGATCAATAGTTTCTTGACTCTTTCCGGTTTATTTAAATTCATCAAAACCACCACAAACACAATAAGAGTAGGAATAAGGAGTGCATGATAATAGAGGGATAAAGAGAATTTAAAATGAAGTAGATAATATAGGCTTGTTTTCATGTTGCATCCAGGACATGGTAAGCCTGTAACACTTTGAATAGGACATTTATAGAATAATAAAAGAAGGAATAGTATAAGAACTATTCCTAAAGTCTTAGTTTTTTGAAAGTCCATTGATATTACTTTGTAGGATGCAATAAGAAACTAATGATAGTTGTAGAATGGCTAATACCATTAAAACAACACTATCATCACTTAGGTGTTGACCATTTTTAGTAAGGCTAGAAACCATCTTACCCGCTTTATACATATAGTAAATATGATAAATACCACAAGTGACAATACTTAATACAACCACAAGGAATGGGTCGGCTCCTTTTTCTTGGTGTTGGCTTGCACATAAATCATTTAAATCTTTGGCGATTGTATAAAGCCAATAAAACCCATAAAGTCCACATGTCACAAACGTTAATACAACATTTAAGGCAATACTCTTTTCTTTCACCCCATGATAAGAAGGTTGTGGTGTAGGTTCTGGTTCTGGCATTTGATGTCCGGCAAGCTCTGTATCTTTTAAGTGCGTCCAATCTTGCATACCTGTTTTCCATACAAAACTATTGCCTGTAAGAATACCTGATTCCATAAACCCTTTCATTTCATCTTGTGAATAAGGGCCTTTTGAATCATTATTTTCAACATAATACCAATTCTTTTCTTCATCCACATGTATAAATTCATTAAGCTCACTATCCGCTAGTTTTTGCCAATCCTTTAAACTTGCCTTCCATACGAGAGTAGAACCCGTAATTTTATTGGATTCAATCAATTCTTTCATTTCTTCTAAAGTAAAGGCTCCTTTAGAATCATTATTCTCTACATAATACCATTCTTTAGCTTGTGTTTTATCAACAACCTCAATGGGTTCAACAATTTCTTCTTCAACTTCTACTTTTGTTCCACAATTTGAACAGAACTTTGCATCGTCACTGATTTCGTGACCACAATTTTTACAAAACATAACAAACATCCTTTCGATTGATTCAATTATAAGATGAATCTCTTGTTATCTCAACTACTTAAGAAAAACTTAAGATTATGAATTTGTCGATTCAACAAAACACATAGCTTATGAATACGTTGATCTGAATAGTAAGTCATATGTTGATATTGATGCAACAAATCATGACTATATAAAAATAGTTAGGGTCTAGATACGCTATAAGATTACATAGGGTAATGTGCTAGGCAGCTTAAAATTCGCTCCAAAGTATTTTGGGGCGTTTTTTGTTATACTTGAATTGAAAGGATAATTCAGCTGACAAAAAGAAAAAGCGAAATACATTTCCGCCAAGATTTGTTTCCCTCGCTTTTCCCCCACCAAGCCACCTGAAAGGTATGCTTATGTTATACTTTTATACTACTGACAACGTCACACAAAATCAAGAGGCTTATAATACTTTTATTGAATCTTTCATTCCATTACTTGCTTCAGTTCCTTGTCCTAAATGTGGTATGATTGGTCTTCTTATTCTTTATGGTACTCATCCAAGAGTTTTCATCAATGAAGATATGGTTCGTATTGAGCTTTTGATTCAGCGTGTTCATTGTAAGGGTTGTGGATCCACTCATATTGTTTTGCCAACTACTGTTCTCCCTTATTTTCTACATATCATACTTAATATCCAGAATGCTTTGAATTCCAATACTGAAATGAATATTACTTATAAAGATTATTTGAAACGTCGTTTTAAATTTTCTTCATTGGAACCATTCCCTGTTTTCACTCGTTTCTTCTCAACCATCCACTCAATCATAAAGAATCGTATTAAAAAAACTATTTATTTCGGATTTTTCATATCACCAACACACCTTCGTTAGAGTTTCGTTTCATATATTCCTATACTGAAATCAGATAAGAATATGCTGGAGGTGAAACGAACTATGAACGATTCTTACGATAATACAATCACCATATGTAATACTTTCGGTCTTGAAATAGACTGTATTGAGTCATGTACAAGTATCGTTAGAAACAAACAGGTGGTTATTGACCTTAAACTGACGGACAAAAGACCACCATGTCCTGATTGTGGCAACGAATCTGTCAAAATCAAGGGATATGTAGCTAAAAAAATCAATCATTCCATTCTAAATGATAAGGGATGTGTTCTTGTATACCATGCCAGACGCTATATTTGTCCAATCTGCCATACAACCTATTATGAAATCAATCCATTCGTGTTCAAAAGGATGAAGATATCTTCTTCTGTCATTCTTTGTGTGATGAAAGATCTCACAAAACCTAGCGAAACATTTGTATCTATTGCGGAAAGATATCATATATCACCTACAACTGTAGCTTCTATATTTGATGCGACGGTAAATATTCCAAGGGCGAAACTACCAAGAATTATGTCTACAGATGAGAACTACGCATTCTATTCACAGGATACACATAGTAAATATGTTTGCGTACTGATTGATCAGCAGACTGGACGCCCTATCGATATTCTTCCTAGTAGACGCTATGATTATCTAGATGAATATTATTCAAAGATTCCAAAATACGAAAAAGATCAGGTTGAATTTATAGCTACCGATATGTACGAACCATATAGAAGGATCATACGAAAACACTTTAAACATTCACTTCATGTAGTGGACCGTTATCACGTAGCACAGGAATTGAATCGAAAAGTAGATTCAATACGACTAAGAATCATGAAACCATATGGATGTATCAATTATAAGGACAGGACACAGGAACAAAAAGATGCCTATTACCTGCTTAAACATCAGAACAGATTCCTCTTCAAACATTTCAACAATGCGATGTGCAAAGATAAAAAGAGACTGTTCGATGTAACTCGAAAAAGATATTATAATGCACATTTCAGAGCCTATCTGAATCCATATGATATAGCACAAAAGTTGGTATCTATTCATCCGGATATCAACAAAGCCTGGGAATTAAAGGATGAAGTCACGGATTTTTATGTTTCGAATACAATCAAAACAGCCCCTGAAGCCATTGAAAAAGTCATCAAACATCTTAGAGAAAGTAACATTGAAGAACTAGTGGCATTCAGTAAAACATTGAGTAATTGGAAAGTTGAAATCATTAACTCATTCTGTACATCAAAAGCTGAATATAATGTATCGAAAGACACAGGAGAAATTACTGTAGAACAGAAAAGAATCAACAATGCACTGATGGAGAATCGTAATGCGATCATCAAATTGGTTACAAAAGCAGCTAATGGTTATCGCAATTGGGAACGATTCAGAAACAGATGTATGTTGGTCTTAGAAAAAGGTATTGATTTTGAAATCGACAAGGATGACGGAAGCGTTAAAATGGTTGAAAAAATGGACCCAGACAACTAAATGTTGTCTGAGCCCAATATCAGCTATAAACCGTTTTGGGGTATATGCCGCCCCTTAAATTCTTGGAGAGCAAATTCACCTAACCCCATCCAAATTTATTGCGCCCCATTTCTTAACTTAATGACATTGGTCGTCGACTTCTCTATTTTTTTTGCTCAATTTGATATTTTGACGAATAGACACGATCTACATACCCATTAAAATCTTTACCATCCAATTCATCCTGTGTTAAATATGCTTTTTCTCCATATATGTTATGTGTATCAATTTCATTGGAATCATTGATATTTGGAATACACACCATATAATAAAGAACTTCTGAATCATAAGTCATTTGTACAATATACACAAAACGATCACTATTCTTTTTCTGGTTCGATTTTAAATATGCTGAATATACAATTTTCATTTTATCAAGACTTGGTGTCTTTTCTTCTTTTCCATCTAACTTATAGATTGCATCCTGATTTTCCTTTACATAATCAAGTGCAGCATTTCTACCATCTTGAATCAATGTCTTAGGAATATCCTGCAAAGCCAAATAACGATTGGCAAGTCCTTCAACGACAACATCCGCCTCTATACTTTTAGGTTTGTAATGATATTGATTTGCTAAAGCCTCATCATAGGTTGCCGTAACATGAATTGTATCTCCATTGGATAAATCTGAACTTGGACTCACTTCATATTTGACTGAATTCAAAAAGTCCTGCATTCTTTGATTCAATTCCCCCTGCTTTGCACTTACCACAACACTTGCATTTCCATTTTCTCCAACATAGGTATATTGCGCATTATCCATAATATCCACTTCAACATTACGCAAAAAAAAGAAATAAGCAATCAATACAAGAATCATTACCATACCAAGTAAGCTGATAAAATATATGAATTTATTCTCTACCTTTTGTTTATCCATCATTAGTCTCCTAATCAAAATATTGTGCATTTTCAATCGCATTCGAAATATACAACAAGAGATCCACATCCACTTGATCTTGTATAATTTCTTTTGCATCCTGAATACACATTTCCATCATAGCCTGGTCTTTTTCAAAATCACCAAACACAAGACAAGGCATACCACTTTGTCTTATTCCTAAAATATCACCTGGACCGCGCATATGCAAATCATAATTTGATACTTCAAAGCCATCCTTCAATTCTTCCATCTTTTTTAAACGCTCAATCGCCTGCAAATCATTTGATGATGACAACAAGAAACAATATCCTTGTTTTTTATCACGAGCTACACGTCCTCTTAACTGATGTAATGTACTTAAGCCAAAGCGATGCGCATCATAAATGACCATCACACTCGCATTGGCTACATCAATCCCAACTTCGATAACCGTTGTAGAAACAAGAATATCGAATTCATGCTTAGAAAACTTGTCCATCGTCTCTTCCTTTTCTTGACTTGTCATTTTCCCATGCAACAAGCCAATTCGCACATCCTTTAATGTCTTTGTCATTCCCTCATAAATTTCAAACACATTACGCATCTTATACTCATCATTTTCTTCAATCGCAGGACATACGACATAACATTGTCTTCCTTCTTTAACAAAGTTTAAAACATCATTTAAACAAGGTGCCATACTTGCCGTTTTAAAGTATTTTGTGACAACACTCTTTCTTCCAATAGGCATCGTATGAATCGAACTAATATCCATATCTCCATATAAGAAATGTGCATATGTTCTAGGAATCGGTGTAGCTGACATCATTAAAAAATCAACACACTTTCCCTTTTCCAACAAAGACCTTCTTTGTTTCACCCCAAAACGCTGTTGTTCATCCGCAATCACAAGACCTAATTTATGAAATACAACATTTTCTTGAAACAGAGCATGTGTTCCCACTACATTAAAAATCTTGCCATTTTCAAGTTTCTCTAAAATTTCTTTCTTTTCCTTAGCCGCAAGACTTGAAACATATAAAGTCGCTTCAAGACCTAATTTATGCATATTCTTTACATGTTGTCTTGCCAAAATTTCAGTTGGTGCAAGTAAAGCCGATTGATAACCTGCAAGTTGATTGGCATACATACTAATTTGTGCCACAATCGTCTTGCCACAGCCAACATCACCTTGAACAAGGCGAAACATCACATTTGTACTTTTTAAATCATATAGAATATCATCAATACTTGAAAGCTGATCTTTTGTCAATTCAAAAGGAAGATTTGAAATCCAATTTTTTACTGTAGAAACTGAAAAAACCTTTTTTGTTTTGATTTCTTTCTTTTCATGCATCGACTGCATTACACATTGAAAACACAAAAACTCTTCATATTTTAATGTACGAATGGCTGCATGCAGCTGCTTTTCATTTTCTGGAAAATGAATCCACTTATAAGCGGTTGATATATCTAATAATTTATACTTTTCAACATATCTTTGAGGTACTCTTTGAGGCAGAATATCCACATGTTTAAGCGCCTCTTTCATAATCGCTTGAATATCCGACTGTTTTAAACCTTCAATTAATGGATACACAGGATGTAACCCCAATTGTTGATCTAAAGGTTTGAAATTATAAGTGGAAGCTAATACATTGTTATTTCCTTGATATTGTCCATAAATCGTTATCGTCTTACCAAAACCAAACTGACTTGGCCATGGACGATTAAATAAAGTAATATTTAATTCTTCATTCCATGACATCACTTTAAATTTAGTCATCGAACGATTCTTAGATAAACGGATCACTCGTGCTGCCGAACAAATCAAGCCTTGAAAAACAACACTTTCTTTTTCATTCCACGAAGCATAAGGCAAAGTTTGTACCGTGTCATAACGTAAAGGATAATATTTCAATAAATCTTCAACCGTTAAGATATTCATCTTTACTAAAAGGCCTAGTCTTCGACTGGTAATTTTTAATTCGTTAATCTGCATCTAAAAGACTTCCCACATAAGAAACATAGTTTAGTTCAAGAACGCAATAGAAAAAGCCCATCAAAAAATTCACAAATAAATAAGTAAACATCGATGCAAGACTCGATTGAAAGCTTACACCTAAAAATAAATACATCATCCAAGATATCATGGGATTACCCATATACATAGATCCAACTAAAATGCTTTGGGCATTAAAGCCTTGGGCCGCACTAAACAAACCACCTGACATTGTATCCAATACAACGATTAAGATGAGTAGTGAACAATACCAGTTCAACATCTTTTTCTGATGTTTTTTTAATGCATAAGGAATAAATTCCTTTAAGTTTTTGTCATGAATCAAACCATAATAGAAAATCAACTGGAATGGTACCATCACAACTAAACAGAATGCACTCATAAGCTGTAATACTAACATTAAGCTTGTATTATTTGCGCAAACATTTACAAGATTTGAAAGAATTCCACTCACAATCAAGATATAAATACCTTGTAGTACGAATACTTTTAAAATTGCAGAAGCCGAAAAGTTCTTTGCCTTCCAGATCTTTGTACAGATGAAGTAAAAGCCTAGACTTGATAATAAGCTTAGTACAACTTCTAGACTTTGTCTTATATAGACATTCATAGCAGATGCACTCATCAACAAATATGCGATATTGTATAAAAAGCATAAAACTAACGTTAATACGATTGTTTTATATATACTTCTAAAATGTAGTTTTGACATTAATTTTTTCATTGAAAAATCTCCTTTTTGGTTAAGATACATGTATTCTAATCCTTTGTCCAAATACAATTTAATTCAAATGACCAGAATCACATCCACAAGCATGTATCTGTGCTATAATATTAACAAATTTATGGAGGAAATGTATATGAATTCAAAAATAAAACGAATTCTTGACTTCTCAACTGCCTTTGGACCAAGTGGCATGGAAGATGAAGTATCGAAATTAGCCATGGAAGATGTCAAAGATATTTGTGAAGTTCAGGATGACACAATGCGTAACACATATATGCATTTTAAACAAGATAAAGAACACAAGACAACCATTCTTTTGGATGCGCATGCAGATGAAGTTGGTTTTATTGTGCAAGCAATCAAGCCAAATGGTACAATTCGCTTTTTACCACTTGGTGGATGGGATCCAAAAAACATCGTATCAGGTGAAGTCTGGATTCTAAATGATAAAGGTGAAAAAATTTCTGGTATTGTCGCAAGTCAACCGGTTCATTTCTTATCCGCCGAAAAGCGCAATGGAAAAGTAGATTTTGATGATCTAGTTATTGATGTAGGAGCTACAAGTGCTACAGAAGTGAAAGAAGATTTCCATATTTCTGTAGGTAATTTCATGTGTCCTGCCGTTACTTGTAAATATGATGAAGCCCATAAAATCTTTTTAGGTAAAGCTTTTGATTGCCGTATTGGATGTGCTGCCGTAATGGATGTTCTTCACCAATTAAAAGATGTAAATCATAACATTGAAGCCACATTAACAACGCAAGAAGAAGTGGGTGAAAGGGGTATGGATACAGCCATTAAAAACTTGCATCCAAATATTGCGATTTGTTTTGAAGGATGTCCAAGTGATGATACTTTTGAACAAGATTACATGATTCAGTCGGCTCTTAAAAAAGGTCCAATGTTACGTTGGTTTGATCGTTCATACATCACTAGTCCTCGTTTTATGCGCTATGCGATCGACTTAGCCCATGAAAAAAATATCCCTGTACAAGAAAGTGTAAGAAAAGGTGGAGGAACTAATGCAGGTATCACACATCGTTACAACATACCAACGATAATCATTGGAATTCCTGTTCGTTTTGCGCATGCTTCTTTTGGCATTTGTTCTGAAGAAGATTATGACAATGCTGTAAAACTTGCGGTTGAAATCATTAAAAATATCGATGCTGAAACGATTCGAGGATTCTAAATGGAAAAAATTGCTGTTGTAACAGATACGGGTTCAAATTTATCTTTTGCGCAGGCAAAAGAATTAGGAATCTATCTACTCCCTTTACAGATTACGATTGATGAAACAACCTATCAAGATACATTAGAAATTTCTACCCAAGATATATATAACGAATTAGCGAATGGTAAAATGCCAAAAACAAGTATGGCTGCTTATCAAAAAATTTATAATTTATTTGAAGAGCTAAAGAAAGACTATGACACAATATTTGCCGTTCCTTTGACAAATGGATTATCCACAAATGCTAGCACCATGCAAAGTATCGCACGTGAACTCGAAATGAATGTTCATGTCATTGATATGTATTCAACGTGTGAAAATTGAAAAACATGTTGCGATCTGGATCAAGAAGTTAGTGGATGAACATAAATCTTCAGAAGAGATTTTAAAGATCATTCAGCCTGCAATTGATGAATCCAACTCATTGATTCTTGTCAAAAATCTTCAACATTTAAAACGCGGTGGAAGATTAACACCTATGGCTGCTACACTTGCGGGTTTATTAAAGATCTATCCTGTTTTACATATAAATAAAAGTACAGAAGGTAGAATTGATGTTTTAAAATAAAGTTCGTACAGAAAAAAGAGCCGACGCCTATGCGATCGATAAAGTCATGGATGATATTGATATTCAACATACACATATCTATATTATTCATTCTAATTTTTTTAGAGGGGGCTGACCATTTTAAAAAATGTTTTATCGAAAAAGGTGTACCTGAACAAAATATTCATATAGACTATATTAGTTCTGTAATTGCCGTACATACTGGTCTTGGTTGTATCGCAATTCAATATATAAGAGAGGAAAACTAAAACATGGAAACAAAAAATATTTTAATCACAATGAAAAATGGAGATCAAATCAAAGCTGAACTATATCCTGAGATTGCTCCAGAAACGGTTGAAAACTTTTTGAATCTAATCGAAAAGAAATTCTATGATGGACTTACTTTCCACCGTGTTATCAAAGGATTTATGATTCAAGGTGGATGCCCGATCGGAAATGGTACTGGTGGTCCAGGTTATACAATTCATGGAGAATTCGCATCTAATGGATTTAAAAACGATTTAAAACACACTCGTGGAGTTTTATCTATGGCACGTGCTATGGATCCAAATAGTGCAGGAAGTCAATTCTTCATTATGCACCAAGATGCACCTCATTTAGATGGTGAATATGCTGCGTTTGGAAAAGTGATTGAAGGTATGGAAAATGTGGATAAAATTGCGAAGACCCCTACTACATTCAATGACCGTCCTAGAAATCCTCAAGTGATTGATACAATCACACTTATTGACTAATGACGCTACAACAATTGCGCTACGTGATCCAGGTCGTTGAATCTGGATCTTTTAATTCCGCAGCTAAAGCCTTATTTATTTCGCAACCATCTTTATCAAAAGCAATTCATGATTTAGAAGAAGAAATGTCCATCTGTTTATTTGTTCGTACGAACAAAGGTATTTTACTTTCTGAACAAGGTGAAAAATTTTTAGGATATGCTAGACAAGTCGTTGAACAAGCAAACTTACTTGAAGAACAATATAAAAACGCCGTTCCTGCAAGAACTGTATTTGCGATATCAAGTCAACATTATGCCTTTGTGGTCAATGCCTTTGTTGCCCTAGTCAAAGAGTATAATCAAAGTGAATATGAATTTTCTTTAAGAGAACAAAGAACATACGATATTATTGATGATGTTAAAAATCATCGCAGTCAATTGGGAATTCTTTATCTTTCTCATTTTAATCGTGAAGTTATTCAAAGTATTTTAAAGAAGGAACATTTAACATTCACAAAACTATTTGAGGCTAAACCTCATGTCTTTGTATCTAAGACAAATCCTTTATCCAATAAAAAATTAGTGAAAATGGAAGATTTAGAAAACTATCCTCGTTTAACTTATGAACAAGGAATCAACAATTCATTTTACTTTTCAGAAGAATTACACAGTACGCAACCATCTAAAAAGAGTATTGTTGTTTCCGATCGTGCAACCTTATTTAATTTATTGATTGGACTTGACGGATATACGATTTCTTCAGGTATCTTAAGCACGGATTTAAATGGAAACAATATTGTATCCATTCCACTAGATAGTGATGAAGTCATGGAAATAGGCTATATCAGTGATGGAGTCTTATCCAACATGGCAAGAAACTATCTAAATCATCTAATACAATATATTGAACAGACCAAGTGAAATTGGTCTTTTATTATAGCTTTTACCTATAACAACATAAAGATTTTTTCAATTATTCTATACTCTACAAATATGATAGACTTAACACACACGAAAGTTGAGGAATTTAATTATGACAGTTCAAACACCTTATAGATATGATGTGGTCGGAAGTTTTTTAAGACCCGAAAAATTAAAACAAGCTCGCAAAGATTATGAAGCCAAAAAGATTTCAAAAGAAGAATTAACCAAAGTTGAAGATGCATGCATTACAGATTTAATTCAAAAAGAAAAGGCAGCCGGACTTCATGTTATTACAGATGGTGAATTCAGACGTGCTACTTGGCACTTGGATTTTATGTGGGGATTTGATGGCGTTTCTCATACACCCACAAAAACAGGTCTTCCTTTCCATGGTGAAGCAGCTATGATTGATGATACATATATTACTGGAAAAGTAGGCGTGAATGGTACGCATCCTTTCGTAGAACATTTTAAATTTGTGAAGCAGTTTGAAGATGAAAATACGATTGCAAAACAAACAATTCCAGCTCCTGCACAATTTTTAGAACAGATGATTCTTCCATTTGCGCTAGAAAACACAAGAAAATATTACGAAGATACAGAAGAATTAGTACAAGATATTGCGAATGGATATAAGGTTGTCATCCAACAATTATATGAAGCAGGATGTCGATGCATTCAATTCGATGATTGTTCATGGGGTATGTTGGTAGATGAAAAAGCACCGTTGTTTTTCCAAACAGATCAAGAAGGTTTATTAAAAGTACAAGAATTATTCTTGCGTATCAACAATCTTGCGATTGAAGATAAACCAGAAGATTTAACAATCAATACACATGTTTGTCGTGGTAATTTCCATTCAACATATGCTTCAAGTGGTGCATATGATGCCGTCGCAAAAACATTATTTGCGAAAGAAAATGTACATGCCTATTTCTTAGAATTTGATGATGCTCGTTCTGGTGGATTTGAACCATTAAAAGAGGTAACACCTGATAAGAAAGTCGTACTTGGTTTGGTTACGACAAAATCAGCCAAATTAGAAGACAAAGAAACGGTAATTGCTCGTATCAAAGAAGCAAGTCAATATGTCCCATTAGAAAACTTGTGCCTAAGCCCACAATGTGGTTTCGCATCATGTGAAATTGGAAATAAATTAACAGAAGAGGAACAATGGGCTAAAGTGAAATTGGTCAAAGAAATTGCTGAAGAAGTCTGGGGTTAATTCCAGATTTCTTTTTATTATAGTTTTTACCTATAACAACATAAAGATTATTTCAATTATTCTATATTCTACAAATATGGTAGACTTAATACACGAAAGTTGAGGAATTAATTATGACAGTACAACCCCCTTTTAAATATGATGTAGTAGGAAGTTTTTTACGTCCTGACTATCTAAAAAAAGCTAGAGAAGAATTTGCGAATAAAACAATTGATGCCAAGCAATTAAAAGCCATTGAAGATAAGGCCATCCAAGAGCTAGTCGCAAAAGAAAAAGAAGTTGGACTTCAAGCTGTTACAGATGGAGAATTCAGAAGAAGATATTGGCATTTAGATTTTCTAGCAGATCTAGATGGTGTTGAAGAAATCAAAGACTGATCATTGGTCTGTACATTTTAAAGGACATCAGCCAAAGGCAGCTACATTAAAAATTACAGATAAAATTGATTTTGGTAACCACCCATTTGTAGAACATTTCAAATATCTACAAAGCATTGGACAAGATACACTTTGTAAGATAGACAAATCCCCTCTCCTTCGATGCTTCATTTGATTTGTTGCGTACGTAGTGAAGAATATACACCAATCAAACGTTATGAAGATATGGATGTGTTATATCACGATATTGCGATTGCTTATCAAAAGGCTATTCGTGCATTTTATGATGCTGGGTGTAGATATCTACAATTGGATGATACTTCTTGGGGAGAATTCTGTGATGCCAATAAGCGAAAGGCCTATAACAAAAGAGGTCTTGATCTAGATAAAATCGCAAAATCGTATGTAGATATGATCAATCTTGCCTTAGAGGCAAAACCAGAAGATATGACAATCACAATGCATATTTGTAGAGGAAACTTCAGATCTACTTGGTTTTCATCAGGTGGTTATGAACCTGTTGCCGAAATTTTATTTGGTCATTGTAAAGTAGATGGATTTTTCCTAGAGTACGATTCAGAAAGATCTGGTGATTTTAGTCCACTTCGCTTTATTAAAGATCAAAAAGTCGTTCTAGGATTGATTACTTCAAAATTTGCGGAACTCGAAGATAAAGAAGAGGTTAAGAAAAGAATTCAGGAAGCCGAAAAATATGTGGCAAAAGAACAATTATGTTTAAGCCCACAATGTGGATTCTCTTCTACGGAAGAAGGAAATATCATGACTGAAAATGAACAATGGGCTAAAGTTAAATTGGTCAAAGAAATCGCTGAAGAGGTTTGGAGATAGAAAAAAGTTTGGATCATTTCCAAACTTTATTTTTTTGTTTCAAAAACAATTTTATCCAAGACGATACAACTGTTAAAATATGTGGAATGAGACAAATATTCAAAATCACATAGATAATTTCATACCATCTTAAATGAACTATGTAGAAAAAATTCTTACATAAGATTATTGAGCCTACAAATATCATACACATGATAGTAACTAATATTTTTCTTAATGTTGTCATAGGCACACATACGCGTACAAGTACCATAAGTGCATTGACTCCGGCAAGAATTGTACACATCGTTGAATATTCACTTGGCGAAATATAGATAAAATGACCTAGAATTGATACACCAATTACGCTACATATAACGCATATAGCTCCTGGCAATGCTTTTGAGATGACATTTTTGTAGAAAGTTACCTTTCACTTTATTTCCATTGGGTTCTAATGTTAATACAAAACTAGGTATTCCTGTTGCCAAAGCGGAAATCAAAGTTAATTGAATAGGTTTGAATGGATAATTCTTTAAAAATATCAGTGTCAACAAGGATAATCCAATTGAAAATAGTGTTTTAACTAGAAACAAAGATGCCGTTCTTTGAATATTATTAATGACACATCGTCCTTGATACAAAATGGCCGGTAATGCATTCATTTGATCTTTCAATAAAACTAAACTTGCCACACTTTTACAAGCTTGTGAACCAGATCCCATCGCAATCGAACAATCCGCTTCCTTTAATGCCATGACATCATTGACGCCATCTCCTGTCATTGCGACTGTTTTATTTCTTTTCTTTAATGCCAAAACAAGTTCTTTCTTTTGTTCAGGAGTCACACGTCCAAAAATTGAATAGGAATCAACTACAGTTTCAACATCTTGTACTTTGGACATATCGATACTTTTAGATGTAAAGCCAGCTTTTCTAGCTAGAGCTTCAACTGTTTTTGGATCATCTCCTGAAATCAACTTAATGTCCACGCCTTGTTTTTTAAAAAAAGTTCAATGTATCTTTGGCATCGTCTCTTAACTCATCACGCAAACATATATAAGCTAAAACAACATCATCTTTCATCAACACAATAACGCGCATAGCTTGAGATGTATATTCTTCAATATGTTCTTCTACTTTTGAATCTATCTCTTTGGCAATATAAGAATAAGCACCGAGTTTATATTCTCCATCTTCAAATGTCACGCTTGAATATTTTCTTTGACTTGAAAATGGCAGAAAAGATACGACTTTATTATGATTTCTTGTCTTAAAATGACTTCTTAATGCAAGTGCTGTCGCATTTTCATCAGGTAAAGTCTGCATCATATCGCCTAGAATACCATCAATATTTTTAATTTCTTCTACATGACATACACTCAACTTTCCTTGTGTCAGTGTGCCTGTTTTGTCTAAACAAAGTGTATCCGTTCTTGCGAGTGTTTCAATACAATAGAGTTCTTGTACTAAAACGCTCTGTTTACCAAGTTTAAATGAACTGATGGCTAAGGCAACACTTGTTAAAAAGACAAGGCCTTCTGGTATCATACCAACAACGGCTGCTACTGTATTTAAAGTAGCTGTTGTATAATTGGTCTTGATGAATTGTTTAATAAATAAGGCACATCCAAGTGGAATTAGAATGTATGTACACCATTTAATAATGGTATCAATCGAATCTCGTAACTGGCTTGGATATCTTTTAAAGCGTTTCGCATGTTTTAAAATCGAATAGGCATATGTATCTTGTCCTACTTTGTCTACTTTCATCAAACATTTTCCTGAAACCACAAAGCTTCCACTAAGCAATGATGAATTTTCTTGTTTATATACCGCATCACTTTCTCCTGTCAGCATGGATTCATCGCATTCAATACTTCCAGATACGATATGACCATCAAAACTGATTTCATCCCCAGGATATAATATAAGAATATCATTGACTTTCACTTCTTCAACATTTAATTCAAGTTCAATATCATTTCGAAGCACATGAATCTTTGGCTGATTTAATAAAGAAAGCTTATCTAGCATTCGTTTAGATCGTATTTCTTGAAAGAGTCCAATCAGCATATTTAAAATAACGGTGATCATAAAAAGCATGTTGCGATAGGAACCCGTAAAAAATACGAATATAGCCAATATTACATTGATTCCATTAAATAAAGTAAATACATGTTGTTTAATGATTTCTTTATAACTTTTTGATAAATTTGATGAGTTTTGCATATACCTATTGTACTACCTTTAAGCATGCAAAATAATTAAGTTTTTATTAAAAATGATACGACTATAGCCGTATCATTCAACAGATTCAAGTGGAGTATTTGCAAGCGTAACGGCTTGGGCATAAGATGTAATTGCCAAGTTAGATTCAATCGCTTTTTGTAGACAGAACATCAATAATCTTGTATCAAATGCCTGTAAATCTTTATCGAAATTAATTGCTGGATATCTTGATAGATGATCCAATAATGTATCTACATCTTCTTTTATATGTTTAGTAGAAATACCTGTCACAACAACATTTTCTTGTTTAACAGCCTTTAAACCATTCAATAAAGCCACATAAGGCTTGTCCGGTCTTTGTACAAGCATCACCTTATTTTTAGGTGATGAAGCAAGTCTTAGTGTCCATACGCTTTTACAACTTACAACAATTTGTGTGCAGTTTTCATCATTCGCAAACAAATCGATTGTTGCTAATAATTTATCATACGTATCTTCTACTTCTTTACAATCATCAAATACCAAAGCTGAATATTCCATCTTTATACCTATCCTTTCAAATCTTCAGGTAAAGTTATTTTTTTATTTGTGAAACTTGATAAAACAACCTTTACTTTTGTATCAGAAAACCATTCTACAAGTTGTGCATCATCTGTTGCCTGCACTTGTTTATCTCGTGCAAGCTTATGACACTCTTTAATCAAATCAGTTTTAAAGCATTGCGGTGTCTGGGCATGATATACAAGTCTTTCTTTCTAACGATTCTTTCACATATCCATCCACAACAATTTTTGTAGTATCCACACTTGGAACCATTAATAAACAAGCCGATTCGGTTTCTAATGTTTGTTTCAAATCAAAAATCCAATTCTTTTCAACAAAAGGTCTAGCCCCATCATGAATCATAACATAATCTTGATCAACAACTTGTAAGCCATTATATACACTATCTTGTCGTGTTTGCCCTCCTGTTACAACTTGGATTCTTGAATCATATGTATAATGTTCATTCACATAGTCCTTTTCATAATCAGCACAAACTAAAACCACTTGTTTACACTCATCATCTGATAAAAAAACAGACAGACTCTTATTTAACACAGTTTGTCCGTTTTCAAAAGTATAAAATACTTTATTATAATCTAAATTTGTACGACTGCCTCTTCCAGCAGCTAAAACAATCACACTATAGTTCATGAGACCATTATATCAAATTTTCTTAACAATGGATAAAAAATGTGTTCTATTTTAAACATGCACAATTCAATCCACAAAGATGCCCTTGAAGAATCATTCATTTCCATATATCATATTCAGCTTTCATAAACTCTTTTTATATTTATCAATTTCAAACATCAAACTAATTTTTCCAACGAAGATACTCAATGATTTTATCCACTTGAACATCCGATAAGCAGGATTCATCATTATTATCCATGGGTTCTGGTTCTTTCTTTTCTTTAAGTCTAGCAAAAATTGTCCTAATATCACTCGCCATTGTTTTAAACATATAATAACCAAAATCTAATACACCATTCCATACATATGTTATTCCTTGATATGCAAGAATAGCTAATACACATAAAAGCCATAACACACCAATAAAAGCCGCTATTCCTAAAGCGATTATAATAATTATTTTCATTTTTACCTCTCAATCTTATCCATTACTTACCGCATAATCATACGCTTGGTCAGCCCTATCAATCGCATCATTCACGCCGGATTGTAAGCCAGAAATTTCTTCATTTATCGATTCAAACTCTTTCTTCATGTCTTCAATTTCATAATCGAAATCATCCACATCATCTTCTAGATAATTCACCTTTTCGTGAATTTTTTCCATTTCTTGTTTTAGAGAAGCCATATTTTTTTCAACTTCTCTAAACAAATCTGAAAAAGAAGATAAATATAATGCTTCTTCTAAATTATCAGCTCTACCTTCTTCAATAAAGGATGCGATTTCATTTAAATGAACAACATCTTTAGACTGCTTTTTAACCAAATCAAATTCATCAATTTTTTGATTCAACTCCCTAATTTCATTTTCATATTTTTGAATCATTTCTTTTTGTTCATTTGCGCAAGAAGTCATTCTATCAGATTTAGATTGAATCTCTTCATACGCCTTTCTTTTACTTGCTCACGCTCATTCGAATAAGCCGTATAATAATTAGGCGCTACTCTTTGAATTGCATCTTTATAATTTTTAAGTTCTTCCAAATATTTTTCCGCATTTTTTTCTTAGTTTCAAAAAATCTTGGTGTACCTTCTACAGGAGGTTTCCCAAGCATTTTTTCAATATATTCTGGCAAATTCTTATTGTCATAATCTTTTAATTCTTTACATTCAAAAGTTTCATAAGATGGCATACAAGAAGCGTCCGTATATTTTTTGAACAATTCTTTACTACTATTTAATTTACTAATCAACTCTTCTTTTCTTTGAATGTTTTCAGCCATATTTTTTAATTGTTTTACATCATTATTTACCATAAATAATCTCCATCCCTTCTTTTTTCTTCATCTGTTCTCATTGCGCTAGCTTCACTTTCCGCTCTTTCACAAGCCCATTGTGCTTGTTCTAAGCCGGATCTTACGTCCCATAAATGTTGGTTGACATAAAATAAATCTGATTTTATATTCGCTAAAACGTCATAATTGTAAGGCCCAATTTCTATACCACTTATTTTTTCCTCAACAGCTTTCATATCCTCCATCATATTTGCCATCTTACTTAACAATTCTAGCTGCCATTGTCCAAAAAAATACATATTAAGAGCACTTTTTAAATCTGGAATATCTTTATTTTGCATAATTTGAATTAATGCGCTTATAATTCTCTTGTTCTTAAACTTATCAATAACCATTTTATCCAATTCAACTTCCTTAGCTACTACTTCATCATATTGATTTTCTAATAAAGTTAAATTTCTCAACAAATGATTCAATCGTTCTAATTCTTCTCTTTTTTTGTCATGAATATCACCCTCTATCCTCAAGTTCTTTACACAATGGTTCTAATTTAACAATTTGCTCTTCAATTTCTGTAAGCTTCTTGGTCTGGTTTTTTATGTCTATTTCATACTGCTCAATACTACTTTGAAGTGAATAAACCGTATAATGTATTCTTGTTTTAATAGTTTCTCTATTATATTCATCCACATATTTTTTTATTTCCTCTTCAGAAAATTCAAATGGACTTGCGATACGGCTCTCACTTTCCCATCCTTCCCATACATGATGCAAATCATCTGTCGCATAATTAATCATGCTTCTTAAATCTAAGGCGAAGTTTTGAACATTACGTTGTCTAGGAAAGCATAATCCATTCTTTCCTTCTGTTGCATACCATGAAGTATATGCATCTTTATATACTAATTTTGTTTTATATTTTTCTTGATAATTTAAAGTACCAAAACTATCTGTCACAAAACAATAAATATAAATTTCTTTAAATTCTTTCTTCATCACAATTCCTCCTTCAATGTTTGACACAATTTTTCTACTTTCGCTAATTGTCGAGTACAAGCTAACATCTCTTCTTTTATACATTTGATTTCTGACTTTACTGCATTTCTTTTACCCTGCCAATATTCCATTTGAGATCGACAATTTATTTCTTGCAGCATATAAAGAATCTCTTTGTCAGAAAAGCACTCAAAACTATATTCCTCACAAGACGACCTGCCCACCGATTGTCTTTCCTCATCATCAAAAATAGGCATACTTTTTGGAATTATTTCCTCCAAATCAGTTTGAATCATTCTGTTTCTAATCATTTGTGGTCTGTTAAAATAAGCTTCATGCCCATCTTCCATAGCCCAAACTGCAAAATTAGTTCTAAATTTCACATGCATTCTTTCTTTTCCACAATAAATGGTATTGCCTTGTTCATCATGTTCAAACATATATTTATAAACATATTCTCCGTATTTTGGTTGTGATTTTTCCATATTAAATTTTTCCTCCTATTCAACAACTTCATCAATCAAGCCATATTCAACAGCTTTATCACTTGACAAAAATAAATCCATTTGTAAATCTGAATGGATTTTACGCTTTGTTTTTCCAGTATATTTAACATATAATTCTTCAATCAGTTCTTCTGTCTCTACCATGCGTTTAGCTCCAGATTTTATATCACTGAATTTACCTTCGCAAATTGTAGACCCTTGATGAACCATAATTGTAGAATGTTTCAAGGCTTTTCTATGACCCTTTTCTCCAGCAGCTAAAATCAAAGATGCCATAGACATTGCATTTCCTAAAGCCATAGTATATACAGGTGACTGGATTGCTTCCATCATATCGATAATAATCATCCCATCTCGTAAGGATCCACCTGGACTATGAATCTGTATCGTAATTGGGTCATGATTTTTTGCATTTAACTCTTGCAATCTTGTAACAACATATAAACTCATTTCTGGAGTGACTTCACCCCATAAATTAATAATTCTTCCATAATCTTCTATTTTCATTTATTTCTCCTTTTTCTTAAAATTCAATTTCATCCTGTTTAGATTTGAAATATTCAAACTTATATTCCACTCTATGTTCTTTCATAAATATATGAACACTACTCAATTCTTTACATGATGAGACTTTTTCAATCACAGGCATCATCAGCCTTGTCAATTCATTTTTAATAATGCGTCCACCAATACATGAATTTAGAGATTTTTTAACAATTTCTCTTTTCACTTCTTCATCAAAATCAAGCTTTATTCCATGTTCCAAAAAATGTTGTTTATATAGATGCAATGCTGAATTATCTTTATTCAACATATCCATATAATCGTCCATGGTTAAAGCATTCAATCTCACGATATTTGTGATTCTTCCCATAAATTCAACAGGAACTCCACAATGAATAAAATCATCTATTTCTAAGTGGTCATACATATTAAACTTCTTTTCTGTAAAATTGTATGGATTACTATATTTCTTCTTTAAATATTTTTCCACAATCATAAAACTACCAGTAAAAGCAAACAAAACATCTTTATACGTTTCTGTATCTTCAATCACTCTCAACAATTCATACAGACTTGTTGGAATCTGGCCATCTCCAAACTCAAGCAATTTATCGACTTCATCAATGATAATAACGCCCTTATTGTTTAAAGCTTCCATAGATACTCTTAATAAATCCGATAATTCTTTTCCTTTATATCCTTTAGGAGTTACTTGACTACAATCTAAAATCTCAACTTTAACTCCCATCTTTTTAGCTGCAACTTGCCAACTGTATGTTTTACCACATCCACTTGGACCAACCGCTAAAATCACAGGCTTTAAAGATGGGTCAATCTGCTCATCTTGAACTTGTGTCAGAATATAAAGTGCATTAGCGATTTCATTAATATAATCATCTTGATGAACAAGGCTTGTTTTCATTCTTTTCTTGAATTCACAAACATTAAACCTATCAACACTGATTTCTCTCAATCGTCTTCTGCTTTCTTCAAACACATCCTTCGTATCATCTTCAAAAAAGACACTTCCCAAAAAATCTTCTATATTGTTTTTATCATTAGTTTTATTTTCCATAATTTACCTTTCTATTTTTTTGTTTCTACAACATTCCAAATTACAAAATCCACAAATCTTACAACATTAAATATGTTGCAGCACAATAAAAGGTCCCTTTAATTTTTCTCTCCTTTCTATAAATTTTGCTTTCTATTTTCCTATGTACCCGAAAGCTAGGATCCTATTAGGTGAGACTTTTGCCTAAAGCCTCTCATTGGAGTTCCATTGACCATTTAAGATCAATGGCTTACCAGCCCATCTTACGTTTGGACCTACCGCTAGAAGTATCATCATCCTTATGCATCGTCATGGCACAATTGGCTAGATTGCTTGTCATTCTAAAGTTGTATCGCTCCCGTATTTCTACGATCATGGCGCAGTAGTGAACTAGCTCAACACATAAGGTCAAGACCTAATAGTTGATATTCATTTGTCAAAGAACAGTTAAGAGGTTCTTTCTTGAACCTCTTATATAATAAATCGAATCCATGTTTTCAACGATGTTCAATTTTGTCAAACACAGATACCCTTTCCGACCTCCTATTTCAATGTATTAAACAACTATTTAAGTTGATTTACGAACACTTTTTTATGATATTTCGCTTTTATTTTTTCACCTCCTTTTCTTTTTTCTTGATTAACACATAAGTTGTTCCAGCTACAACCAATGTTCCTAAATACAATTCTGTATTCAAATCAACACCCGTATTCACTATGCCATTCTTTGAAACAGTCATTACATTTTCACTTTCGACTTTTTCTGAAACGCCTAATACCTGTTCTAAATGTAAATACTGATTCAATGCGTTTTGAGCTTCACTATAAGCTTGTTTTGCATTCACAAATGCCAACTTCAAATCAGTATAAGATTGTTTTTGTGAATTATAGGATGCTTGGGCTTCACTCAATACTTTTTGTGCATCGTCCAATGTCACAATAGCTGATTTTAAGTTTTCAAATAATGCAAACTCTTCACCAGTGAATGTCACACCATCCATTTGTGCTGCCAATACACCATCCACAATGAATGATACATAGACATGAC
>ENA-OQNT01000062-OQNT01000062.1-human-gut-metagenome-genome-assembly--contig:-NODE-62-length-28266-cov-3.186858_pt1 | contig 28266 bp, 28 predicted proteins | sample MGYA00242634_ERZ504890 | MGnify/ENA primary metagenome ERZ504890 (study PRJEB26092, sample SAMD00036379) | human gut metagenome | host: Homo sapiens | study: EMG produced TPA metagenomics assembly of... | reverse complement strand
GCGTTTCTTAAAATGGGTGTAGGATCTGCTGCTTTAGCTACAATCATCTCACAGTATATTTCAGCGGGTCTATGCCTATATTTATTGTTGACGACAAAGGGAACACATCGTATTGTTCTTTCTGAGATAAAGATTCATAAAGGACTTCTAGGGGAAATCTTAAAATATGGCTTGCCTAGTGGATTTCAGAATTCCATTATTGGACTAGCTAATGTAGTTGTTCAATCGAATATCAACTCTTTTGGTGATATGGCCATGGCTGGTTGTGGTGCTTATTCAAAAATTGAAGGTTTTGCGTTCTTGCCAATTACTAGTTTTACAATGGCACTTACGACTTTTGTTGGACAAAATCTAGGAGCTCGTCAATATGATCGTGTTTTAAAGGGTGCTAAATTTGGTATGATTTGTTCGATGACTTTGGCGGAAATCATTGGCGTGATTATTTTTGTGTTCGGTTCACAGTTTATTGCGGCCTTTGATGCGACACCTGAAGTTATTCAGTTTGGTACATTGCGTGGACAAACTAGTGCATTTTTCTTTTGTTTATTAGCCTATTCACATTGTGTATCGGCTATCTTAAGAGGAGCAGGTAAATCCATGATTCCGATGATTGTTATGATGGTTTGTTGGTGCTTCGTGCGTGTTGCAGGCCTTACAGTTATGGGTATGTTAGTGCATAATATTTGGTGTATATATTGGATCTATCCAATTACTTGGTCTTTATCAAGTATTACTTTCTTTATTTATTATCATAGAATAGATTGGCTTCACGCATAAATTTGACAATGGGATTTAATAAGTGATAGACTTATATCGAGGTAGATAACTATGAAATCAATGTTAGAAGAATTAAAAGATGTAAAAATTAAAAAGCATACAGTTACATCTATTGAATATGATTGCAAGTCTGAAGAAAAAGAGGACGAAGTATTTGACCAAGTTCATAATATTGTCACAAATCATTTAGATGACTTCGCAAAGATTACTTTTGATGTGGAAGCAGATCACAAAGTAAAAGTAGAAATTAGTGAAAACTAGTTGGACCATTTAAAAAATGGTCTTTTTTGTTTTTGTATAGTTTTGATAATTATATATTTGATACAATGAAATCAAGAAAGAAATGTAGGTACTATAATATGATAATTAAAAAAATTACATCAAAGCAGGATGGATTAAAGTTAGAGATTGCGATTATGGAGTGCAAAAATCCAAAAGGAATCGTACAGTTTTCACATGGGATGGCGGAGCATAAAGAGCGTTATTTTGATTTTATGCAGTATTTAAATGAAAGAGGCTATATTTGTGTGATTCATGATCATAGAGGGCATGGTGGTAGTGTAAAATCGAAGAATGACTATGGATATTTCTATACAGAAAATGCCAATTATATTGTGGATGATTTATTTCAGGTGACTGAGTACGTACGTGATATGTATCCTGGATTAGAGGTAACGTTATTTAGTCATAGTATGGGGACTTTGGTAGCGCGTTGTTACTTAAAAAAATATGATGAATATATTCGTTGCTTGATTTTGTGTGGTCCTCCTACAGAAAATTCGGCTGCTAGTTTTGCGGTTGGATTGGCTAAAATAATAAAACCTTTCTTTAAAGAAAAGAAAGGTAATGGCCTGTTGAATAAGATGGCTTTTGCAGGATATGAATCGGGTAATCGTTGGTTGAGTAAAAATTTAGAAAATGTGGATCAGTATGAAGCGGATGAATTGTGTGGCTTTTTATTTACAACAAATGGTTTTATAAACTTATTTCAATTGATGGTTAAAGCGTTTGATAAAAAGGATTGGAAGGTTACGAATGGTGAATTGCCAATCTTGATGATTGCAGGTCAAGAAGATCCGGTCATTCAGGGTAAAGATAAATTTGAACAGTTGAAACAATTTTTGATGGGGGTTGGATATAAAAATGTATCTAGTAAATTGTATCCGACTTTAAAACATGAAATCTTAAATGAAAAAGAAAATCAAAGGATTTATGAAGATGTATATGAATTTATAAATAGTGCCAAGGATTAGTTCCTTGGCATTTTTAATATAAAAAAACTCGCAATTGCGAGTAGATATTTTGCATGGAGCAGGTGATGAGAATCGAACTCACGTAGTCAGCTTGGAAGGCTGAAGTTCTACCATTGAACTACACCTGCATAATATAAGTGGTGACCCGTGGGCGATTCGAACGCCCGACCCTTTGATTAAAAGTCAAATGCTCTACCATCTGAGCTAACGGGTCACAAGTGGTGCCGACTATAGGAATTGAACCCACAACCTACTGATTACAAGTCAGTTGCTCTACCAATTGAGCTAAGTCGGCATTTTAAATGGTGGAGGTTAACGGGCTCGAACCGCTGACCCTCTGCTTGTAAGGCAGATGCTCTCCCAACTGAGCTAAACCTCCGTAAGTGCCTATTTATAATAGCACTGAGTTAAAATAAATGCAAGCACTTTTTGTAAAAATTATTTGAATTTGAAATTTGTTTAGAATCATAGCTAAAAGAATGGATAAAACGATGATGATCAACGTTTCTTTTGTGCCTTTATATAAGATTACAACTAGGAATACATAAAGTAAAAAATTTAATATTGTAGTGTTTGATATCGTGTTTTCTGTATACGTGAAGCATGTGCTAAATAGGATGGCTAAAAGAATGGTTGAAAGAATCCAACCTTTTGTATCTTGTCGATTGGCTGACCATACTAAATAGGCGAAGATTGCCCAAATAAGTGTGAATACGATCCATGTTAGAAACATTTCTTTTGGCATGGCATGGGTAAGAATTTTTGAGAATAGACAATAACTTACAAAGCAAACGATGTTGAATAGTGTTGTATTTAATGTTGCTGTTTTTTCAGAATGTGAATATAGGGCTATGATACTATTTATAAAAATCCATAGTGGTAAGTTTGATAGTAATTTAGTTGGATCAAAATATACTACAAATGGTTTAATATAATCTATATTTATAGGTATAAAAGATAAGAATGCCAATACGATTGCCGTTAGGATGATAGAAATAGTGAAGATCCAATTGTTGTTATTTGTTCTTTTCATTTTGATTTACCCTTTTTGAATAGATGATCGCAATAAATAAAAACAAGATACCTATATATAGGAACGCATGTGTAAGATTATAGGCAAATATAAATAAGCAAATAGCTGCGATTAGATATAAGATCGATGATACGATATTTTTGTTCATAAATGGTCCTCCTTTTGAAATGAATTATATCACACAAAAAGAAAAACTACCCATTGGGAGCTTTTGAAACAGCAATAAGAGAAAAGTGAAATAAGAATATGAATTGTGTCTTGCTGGTTTGTGATTTAATACTAAATGATTTTTCTTAAATTTAATTTAATCGTCCATACGAGATAATAAAATCATGAGTCCAGCTGAAACGGTGTTTAATGGATCATCTGTGACAAAGATTGGACATCCTATAGTATTTTGTAGATAGGTTGGTAGTCCACTTAGTAACATGGATCCTCCACAACACACAATTCCTCTCGTTTTTACGTCTTGTTGCGTTGTGATTGGTAAGTTTGATAAAAATTGTAGGATCCAATTTGCCCATTGTTGTACGAGTGGGGTTAGAACGCCAACAATTTGATTTTCATTGATGATAATCGATTTTAATACGTGACTGTTTTTATCCATACCAACAATTTCAAGACTTTTTGGATTTTGTTGAATATTGACTTGGCCAAGTTTTCGTTTAATTTTTTCAATTTGTTTATTAGAAACATTGATATTGTATGAATTGGTTAGCCAGTTTTTCAAGGCTATATTGATTGTGATGCCTGATACGTTACAACGTGCTTTCTTTTCCATTTTGCCATTTAAGAATAGGGCAATATCACAATTGGATGATCCAATGTTCAATACGCAGCTTGCGACGGGTAAGAAAAGATCAAGCTTAGCTCCGATTGCCGCAATCCAGATTTCTTGCTCAAAATAAACACGGTACGCTCCTAGGTCTTCTAAATGTTCTTTTAGTATTTGACATGATTTTTCACTAAAACTTGTTGGGTAGCTTACCAATAGAATGGTTTTTTGGAACATTTTAAAAGCTTTGTGTTCATATAATAATTGTTCTAATAAAATGTCGAGAGCATCAAAGTTGATTGGATTCTCGCGTAAAGGGGATATGATTCTAACATTTGAATCTGCAGAACCAATCATATCTTTGGCGTCTTCGCCTATGCCTAACACATGGTTTTGATTATCAAGTGCAACCATGCATGGCTCATTATAAAGTAATCCATCTTCTTGGGTACATAAGCGTATATAGTTTGTACCTAAATCTATTCCCATTCGAATCATACGATTCCTCCTAATAATATATGCCTTTATTTTACACCAGGTTAAATTGTGATACAATATCCATGCATTCCTACGTATATAAATGAATAATATTGAAATTAATAATATAAAAGAAACAGCACTCTTAGTTATTTTGGATTCTGTAGAATTGGAAAAAACAATGTCGCATCATGATTTGTTTTTATTGTGGAGTAAGGCATTCGAGAATGTGGGTATAACCTATATATATTGTTTTTCCTAGATGATGTTATGAAGTTGAAAAAATTTTATCGGTTTTAATAATACAGATATTCATTATATTTCAGATGTAGATCTAATTGAGAGATTAGATTGTGTTAAAGAAAAGGTAGTTTTTGGAAAAAAGTACAGAGTAATTTTACCGAAAATGTATGTGGTTCATGATAAAAATTAGTAAATAGAACAAAAAAGAATAAATAATAAAATGATAAAAAGCTTTATATAAGGGCTTTAGAGCTAAAGTTTGAAAATTTTATAAAAAAATTAAAATTCCGTTGACATCCCTAACAACCTTTGGTAATATAAATGAGCGCAAACGAGTTTGCGGCGAAAAAAACATGGAGGTTTAGCTCAGTTGGGAGAGCATCTGCCTTACAAGCAGAGGGTCAGCGGTTCGAGCCCGTTAACCTCCACCATGTTGATGGAGAAGTAGCGAAGTGGCTAAACGCGGCTGACTGTAACTCAGTTCCTTTTGGTTCGGCAGTTCGAATCTGTCCTTCTCCACCACTTATTGGGGTATAGCCAAGCGGTAAGGCATCAAGACTCTGAATTCTGACATTTCCGTTTGGTTCGAATACCAAGTACCCCAGCCATGCCTAGTACAGAGAAGAGATTCTCTTGTTTTTTTTGCATTTCCGACACTATACCGACATTTATTCCGATATTACCGCCAGTATTTTGTCGGTATAATACTAAAAAAAAGAGAGCCTAGGCTCTCTATATGTGTGAATTAACGATTGAAGAAGAAATTAGGAATTTGTTCATCATTCGAGTTGTTTTCAACACTAGTTACAACACCTGAATTTACAGGAGCTTGAACTTTTGGTTCTGTAAATAATGCATCATTCGCAACTTGTTTGATGACTGGTTCAGTACGTCTTTTACGTTGTTTTTCTTTTGGTTCTTCAAATCCTGTCGCAATAACAGTAACGATAATCGCATCACCTAATTGTTCATTGATTGCGATACCGAAGATGCAGTCAACATCTCCACCAGCCGCATCTTGGATTACTGATACAGCATTTTGAGCATCAAATAAGCTAACTTTGTCACCACCCGTGATATTTACGATAGCTGATTTAGCACCAGAAATTTGTGCTTCCAATAATGGAGATTGGATTGCCTTTTCAGCAGCAGAAATTGCTTTGTCTTCTCCTTCTGCCATACCAATACCGATCAATGCACGTCCTTGGTTTTGCATAACGCTACGAACATCCGCAAAGTCTAAGTTAACCAATGCAGGAACCGCAATTAAATCAGAGATTGTTTGAACACCTTGACGTAATACATTATCTGCAGCTTGGAATGCTTCTTCGATTGGTTTACGTCCAATCACATCTAATAAGTTGTCATTTGATACAATGATCAATGAGTCAACATATTTTTTCAATTCTTCAATACCATCTTTGGCATTGTTTGCACGACGACGACCTTCAAAAGTGAATGGACGAGTCACAACCGCAACAGTTAAAGCACCTTCTTCTTTAGAAATCTTTGCGATCAATGGAGCAGCACCAGTACCTGTTCCACCACCCATACCAGCAGTGATAAATACCATGTCGCTTCCTTTTACTGATTCGCGAATTTCAGCTTCACTTTCTTCAGCTGCTTTACGTCCATATTCTGGATTACCACCAGCACCTAGACCTTTTGTAGTTTCTTTTCCTAAAACGATTTTATTATCGCAAGGAGAATTTTTCATTACTTGTACATCTGTGTTGCAGATATAGAAATCAACACCTTTAACACCATCAGCAACCATGCGGTTAACGGCATTGGATCCACCACCACCAACACCAAATACTTTAATATTTGCTACTTGATTAAATTCAGTCATATAATATTTTCCTCTCTTTTTATTCTTCTTCCGCTAAAATAGCATTCTTTAATTTCTTTGTAAATCCACCTTCAACACTTGATGCCTTTTGATTGATTGAATCAATACTTGCCTCCAATTCATTATTGTTAGCACTGATTCGATCATCATGGTGAATACGATTGATATCCTGCCAAGCATATGCCATACCTAAGCCACATACAAACGCACCATCTCTTGCACCAATTGCTTGTTCTTGATAGATCATTGCACTCGCATTGAAAGATTTATCTAAATCCTTCAACACAGGAATATTACTTCCTTGTCCGGTAATGACATATCTAGATTTTCCTTGGCGAACAATTGGTAAACATGCATCATTGACAGCTGCAATCCATTGACGAATACGAGGTAAACAAGCTTTCGCAAGTTCATTTGCCGTAATCTCAACACGCATATCTTCTCTTTGTTCAATATAAATGATCACATCACTATTTTCATCTTCTTGACCTGAGAAAATATTTTGCAACAATCTGTAACATACTTCATCACTCAACTTATATTTCTTTTGAATATCTTCAATAAACCATAAATATCCAAAATCCAATGTTGTACAAGTCATCAAACGACCTGTGCTAAACAAAGCTAAAGTAGAATGATTCTGTTCCAAATCAATTTGAATTGTAACTCTTTCTGTACTCTGTGTTAAAGCAGCTGTTTCCTGACCAATCGCAAATGAATCTAAACATAGATCTAAGATTTCAAGATTTGCTTGCTCAACACAACGAGCATATGAATAAATCGTTTCCTTATCCGCATATAATAAATCTACATCCATCATGAAATCTTCACATTCCTGATTCAATGGAAGCTTTTGACTTACTGTACCATTTACTTCATAAGTAACCTTATTCGCATTTACAAATTCTACATCTTCATTCAATCGTTTTTGAATCGCGTTTTTATATCCTTGCTGAATATGGAATAAACGAATGTTCTTTGTTCCATCTTCAATTTGTACACGTACCTTTTGTGAGCTACGCATTACATTTACACTAGGAACAGCCAATAATACACGTTCAATTCGGTATCCTAAAGCTGCCTGTGCATTCGTTATAGCTTGACGAATGGCTGTAACAATAGCACTTTCATCGACAATCTTTTGATTTTTATCTACACCTGAACAAGCAACTCTTTCTGTTCTTAAAACGTTGTAACGAGCTTCAAATATCTCTAAAACGATAAGACGAATCTCTTGATCAGCAATTTCGATAGCCGCATAAACTCTTTTCTTACTCATTCGACGTCTCCTTTTTACATACTACTCAACAATAATACCATAATTGAATTAAAAATAGAAGGCTAGTCTTTAAAATCAAATAAGAAAAAACAGGAGTATCCAAGCCTAGGATACCCCCTATATTGTTAATTTGCCTCCAACATTTTAAATGCTTTTTCCTTAAATCTTTTCTTACACAAATAATAATCCACCAATAAAATAATCAATGAAAAATCCACCTGCACCGGAAAGAACATTTTAAACAAAATACAAAGAAGTAAAGATAAACCATCCAAATAGATAAAGTCACGAACTAGATTATATCTTTTTAAAGTACGATACTTTGTACGAACATTGATAAATGAGAACACAAATGCTAAACAACCAACAATCGCATCCACACTAAAATTAACCACATAACTCGAAAACAAGACAGCCTTTAAAAAGAACAAAGTCAAAGTCACACTCATCACAAGCATCATGTTACAAATCTTTAACTTTTCATCATCCCGACAAACCATCTTTTCCGCATGTTTTTTAAAAGAAGAACTCTTAGAAAATTGACGATACAAACGATCGGTCTTCTTATCAAAATCATCCTCTTTTTTATTTGGACAATTTCAATCATCAATTCCTTTTTCGCATCGATCAAATCCGACTTCTCTATTCTTTGAACAATTACTTCTCTAGACATACCGATTCAGCTTCATCGATCTGCACATTTGTTTCATAGAATTCCTTCAATGCGATAATCGCATATTCCGTATCCTTAACACCGGCTGTTTCAAAACATGAGTGCATCGCAAGCTGCGCTAAACCAAAATCAACCGCATGAATACTTACCTGCGTATTTGATAAGTTACCAAGAGTAGAACCACCTACACTATCACTACGGTTCGCAAAGCTTTGTACTGGCACATTTACATTTTGACAAACCCCTGTAAATAACGCACGACTAAACGCATCCGTTGTATATTTCTGGTTTGCACTTTCCTTAATGACAATACCACCATTCATTGTGACATAGTTAACGGCATCTGTCTTTTCAGGATGATTTGGATGAAGTGCATGTGCATTATCACAACTTACTAAGAAAGTTTTTGCGATAGCCTGATAATACTCTTCTTCCGTTTTATGTAAACCATTATTGATACGGTGCAATACATCTTTTAAGAAAGTAGACATAGCTCCTTGCTTTGTATTTGAACCCACTTCTTCATTGTCGAAGCAACAATATACATTAACACTCTTCTCATTTTCAGCCTCCATAAAAGCCTTCAAAGAAACGAATGCACATTGTAAGTCATCCAATTTAGGACTTGAAACAAATTCATTTTCCAATCCCCAAACTAAACCTTTTTGACGATTGACTAAGAATAAGTCTTTACCTAAAATATCCTCTGCCTTAACATTTAATTCATCCGCAACCATCTTGTCAAAAGCACCCTTTTTAAGTGCACCACAAGAGAACATAGGACATAAATCGATTTGACGATTATATTTATAACCATTATTCACTTCACGATTAAAGTGAATCGCTACATTTGGAATCATCAAAATATCTTTATCGATATATAATAATTTAGATTCAATCTTAGAACCATTACGAACAAGCACACGACCTGCAACACTTAAAGGACGATCAAACCAAGTATTATCGATCATACCACCATAAGCCTCTACATCTAGACGCAAATATTCTTTTGGTCCTTCAAGCTCTGGCACACTCTTTACTTTATAAGTCGGAGAATCCGAGTGACTTGCACACATTTGGAAATGATAAGATTCTAGATCCTTGCCTACCTTAAACGCAATCAAACTTGAGTGGTTACGAATTGTATAATATTTTCCACCCGCTTTAACATCCCAAGCACAAGATTCAGGAAGATATGTAAATCCATCTTCTTCTAAATAAGTACGAATCGTTTTGATTGAATGAAACATACTTGGACTTGATTCAATAAATTGAATTAATTCATTTGAAATTTCTACTGTATTCATTATAAAAACATCTCCTCAACTATATATAATTATCCACAAATATGAAGAAAAGGCAAAATTAATTTTTTGCCTCTTTTTTCTTGATTGCTGGTAAAATCAAACCTAAAGCTGTTAATACAACTGGAGTGATAATATTTAAGATTGTTGTATACATATCGCCTGCTTTATACATACCAAGTAAGCAGCAAGCAGCCGTTAATACAAAGCACCATGCACCAAATACAATCGCAACTGTGTTATTCTTCACAAATTTATAGTCACGGTGGAAAATATCTGTTTTCTTACGCAACATAACATAAGCGAAGAATACCCATAAGTAACGCATTGGCATTGTTACTGAGTTTAACTGTGTCAACTGACGAAGTACTGTATCTGCATTTGGAACTAAAGCTTGAGCTAAAATGATTGCACCTGCAAGAATATCAACCATGATGATACCATTTGAATAAGCACCTGCATCATTTTTGTGTAACAACTTAGTTGGAATATATTGACGAGCATCTTCGTTATCCAATAACATTCTCAATGGAGCATCAATACTAATTACTAATGTAGAGAATTGTCCAATACAGTTACAAGCTGCATAAACAATCATCAACACATTACCCATACCATAGTATTCACCTAATCTTTGGAATGCCCAATAAGAACCATTCGCATTATATGAGTCGAAGTTCGCATCGATTACAGCTGGATCAAACATCATACCCATTGCGATTGTACCAAAAATAGCACAGATGATAACCATGATAGCCGCAAAAATCATACTCTTAGGGAAACCTCTTGAAGGATCTTCAACTTTATTACATAAGGTGAAATCTTTCACATCCACCAACCGCAAAAACTAAGATTGACAATGAACTGAAATATTTCCAGTCAAATGTTGGAATTAAGTTTTTGAAACTGAAATCCATAGCTAAATATCCACCATTTGGATTGATTGCTGGAGCCGCAAACATCATTACGATATAAAGAATACTCATAACGAACATACTAGAACCAGCAATTGTTGCCATTTTCTTCAATGGATTTAAACCACGACTTGCTACATAACTGAATAGTAATAATACAGCCAATGTCGCAAACTGAACAGCTTTTGTGTTAAAAGATGCATAAGTTTCTGAGTTTTGGAAGATCATCCAGCTTAATGCTTTTAAACCACCAGAACCCTTTGAAGCAATGTACGTAATGTGACATGCCCAATAAGTCCAACCTGCATAGTATGCAGCCTTAGGACCTGTTGTTTCGTGAATCCAAGAACTTACACCTCCACCTGAATTTTTGAATGCTGAACCTAACTCACCTACCATTAAAGCATAAGGTACGAAGTAAAGCGCAAACATCAAAATCCAAGAAAAGATAACTTGAATTCCGTTGAAGTACATAAATCCGTTTAGTACGTTTCCAAATCCCCAAAGTGTAGAAAAGCACATAAACGCAAGTGTGTACCACTTCATTTTTTGTGAATCATTCATTTTACTCTCTCCTCTTTCACTGTATATATAATTTTCATATATAAAAACGGTTTTGTCAACTCTCATTTATATGACACACAAAAAAAGCCTATAATAGACGCTTATTCTAAAGTTACCTCAATCTTTGTATCTGTGGAAATCGTAGTACCCTCTTCAACATTTTGACTTGTTACTTTACCATAACCACTCGTTTTTATACCAATCCCCGTCAACTGCCAGAACACCGTAATATCCTTACGCGTCCAACCCGTCATATTTGGCATTGTGATCTTACTGCCATTTGTCAACACAAAGATACGATCATTTGAATTGATTGTGATATTCGCATCCGGATATTGACCCACTACACTTGTGCCATCACCAATCACTTCAAAATGCACTTTTTTATCTTTCATCTTCTCATGTGCATAATCAATCGTATGATTCACTAAACTTGGCATCGAGTAGCTCTCCCACTTCTCATACGCATCTTCTGTCTGTGTTGTAGGTGTTGAAGAAACACCATAAGTCTGCAGCGTATCGCGCATAATCTTTTTAAACGGTTCTGCCGAATACGAAGTAATATTTGTCGAAACCAAGCCATAGTACACCATGACTTTTGGATCATTTGCAGGAGCTGCTGCCATAACACTTGAAGTATGATAATCCGGATCATATTTACCTAAATTTTCATTATAAATCTGTGCCGTTCCCGTTTTCATCAATAAATCGATACCATCCATTTTAAAACGATGACCACTCGCTCCTTCATCCGTTACATGCGACATCAATTCCTGCACTTCTTTTGCGCTTTGAGATGATATCGGTGTACCCACAGCCTTTTTCTTATACTTCTTTACAGTCTGTTTTGTATCACTATCTACAATCGAATCAATGACATAAGGACGCATCATTGTTCCATCGTTAAAAATGGAAGTATAAGCCTGACAAAGCTGCAAAACAGTAATTGAACTTGCCTGACCAAATCCAGTCGACAAATAATCGGTGGGAAGTTCCACATTCTTTACACCTAAAGACTGTGCTACATAAGGCGTATTTACCTTTTGAAAGAATCCAAACTTATCTAAATAATCACAATACTGGCTATAATTGACATAATTAGCCAACAACTCACAAATCCCCACATTACTTGAAAAAGCCAAGCCCTGATCGAATGTGATCGTACCAAAATCTTCATCTAAGGCATCGGCAATATATGGATATGGCGTCTTAGTACCAATCGCAACACGAGAGATCTTTGCGGTATTTAGATCATAGTTATACCAAAATTGATACGATGAAAAAGTTTGATTATAAGGATACACATTTGTATCCATCGCAATCGCATATGTAAATGGCTTCATTACTGAACCTGGCTCATATGTACTTGTACTAATCGCATCTTGATAGCTAGGAATTTCTTTATGTTCATTCTGATCAAATGTAGGATAGCTTGCCCAAGCCAAAACTTTACCCGTTTCCACTTCCATCACAATACACCATGCTGATTTTGCATTTTCATTTTCCATCGTAGCCTGCAATTGACTTTCAACCGTCGACTGCAAGCTTGAATCTAATGTTAAAACAACGTCATTTCCATTTTTAGCTTGTTCAATCACTTTCGTCGTACCCGGAAGCTTAGAACCATCCACTGTCTGTTGATATTGTTCCGAACCATTTTTCCCCTTCAACAATTCATTTAACGATAATTCAAGTCCCATTTTGCCTTCAATTGATTGCGTATCTTCATCAAAAGCTGCAAATCCAACGAGATTGGAAGAATAAGGAGTAGCAGGATAATAACGAGATACCGCATCAATAAAGCCAATACCATCAATCTTTAATTTTTTGATTTCCTTCATGGCACTTTTTTTGATACGCTTCGTACCCGCACCCAATTCTGTTTGCGATTTTCCCGCCTTTTTTGCCGACTTCATAATTTTAATAAGTGTCTTCTCATCCACTTCATCACCTAATACACTCTTCAATTTTTTAGCTGTAGACTCAATATTCTTTACATAATTCGGATTCCCATTGGCATCTACAACTCCCGAATCTAAATAGGCAACGATTGTGTAGGCTTTGGTTTGTTGCGCAATGACAGTATGATTACGATCATAAATCGTTCCTCTTTTTGCCGTAACTGTCTTTTCCACAATACTCGATGCGATACGTTTATCCAATACATCTTTTTGCGACCATAAATGCCTATGTGTGACCATAGTGAAAAGAACATTAGCTACCACTAATGTTCCAATAAATGCCATCCGTAAAATCATTTTAAAGAGTTCATTATTACTTTTTCGAACCGACATTATACATCACCACTCCATCTAGTCATTCATTACATATATATTATTTTCATTATCAGAGACTTCATTGTCAAGCATTCCTAACAATCTGCCCTTTTCCTGTAACGTATTGACTTCGTTTTGGAGCTCTTCTACAGTTTGTTCCTTTTGAGCAATCTCACTTGTCAATTCACTTTCTTGAACTGAAAGTGAAAGATTCATCGAACTTACATATGTTTTTGATGCGAAGTAGAAGACCCATGACAACACAAATAAAGTTAAAACAAGTGCACCTGTTAAATTAAACTTTCTTTGCATATGCATCATCCTTTCTTCTCTATCCCTCTTAGTTTTGCGCTATGCGCCCTATTATTCATTTCTAATTCTTCACTACTTGCTAAAACCGGTTTTCGATTTACCAGCTGATATTCTAAATTTTCTGTCCCCACTTGTGGCAGCCTCTTATTGACCTTTTTGGCAACGGCCACCTCTTTAAAAATCTCTTTTACAATTCGATCCTCTAAAGAATGGAATGTAATAACCGCCATTCTTCCATGTGGATTCAACATCGTTAATCCATCATGCAATACAGTCTCTAATTGTTCTAATTCATGATTTACTTCAATACGAATTGCCTGAAACGTTTGTTTCGCTGGATGCCCCTTCTTTCTTAAAACAGCAGCTGGAAGCGCCGATTTAATCACATCCACCAATTCAAATGTCGTTTCGATTGGTGCAGTTTCTCTAGCCTTACAAATCTTGTCAGCTATTTTTACCGCAAATGGCTCTTCGCCATAACGCTTTAAAATACGAATCAAATCTTCTTTATCATACGTATTCACTACAACATAGGCATCTAATTCTTGTGATTGATCCATACGCATATCTAAGCGTGCATCCCAACGATAGCTAAATCCCCTTTGTGCATCATCGAATTGCGGGCTTGATACACCCAAATCCATAAATATACCATCCACAAAATTTACACCACGCTTTGCTAATTCGCTCTTTAAATTTTCAAAAGGAGAATGAATCAAAGTAAATTGATCTCCAATTGCCTTTAAACGCGGCATGCTTTCATCAATCGCATTTTGATCACAATCAAACGCATATAAATGTCCACTTGTTAAACGTTTCAAGATTTCACTACTATGTCCCCCTCGACCTAGTGTGCAATCTACATAGATCCCATCTTCTTTTATTTGTAGCATGTCAATCGATTCATTCAATAATACACTAATATGTTCCATTCATTACTACCCCATAATTTCTGATAAGTGTTCGGCCGCTTCTTCAAAAGATGCACTCTGCTCTTCTTCTAAAGCTTCCCAGCGTTGTTTAGACCAAATTTCCAAATGGTTCGCAACACCTATAATCAAACATTCTTTTTCAAGAGAAGCCAAGGCGATTAAAGAGGATGGAATTAAAATTCGACCCTGACTATCCATTTCACATTCTGCTGCTTTTGACAACATCATACGCTGATACATACGTGCGTCTTTATTTGTCGAAGGCAAAGTTGATAGCTTTTGATACACTTGCTGCCACTGCTCTACCGTATATACATACAGGCATCCATCAAGTCCTCGGTTTACGACAACATGTTCACCTAGTTCCTCACGAAACTTTGCTGGCATAATCAATCGCCCCTTACGATCTATGTTATGCGCGTATTCCCCCATGAACATGTGTCTTCACCCCCACTCTATGACACAATATGCTACTTTGTACCACTATAATACATCATTCTATCTAAAAACGCCACAAGATTATCAAAAATTGTACTAATTTTTTTATTTCATAGTTAGTCAAATAATAACCTCATATTTAATCCTCATTTGTTGTTTGATTACGCTTACACGCCTATTTTTAGCGATTTTCTTTTGACAAACATATACACTCTGATATAATTCGAACGTACAAGGGAGAGATGATATGAGTTTTCTATATTTTATTTTGGGACTTTGTCCCATTTTGTGGCTAATATTTGCGCTAACCGTACTTGGATGGCCCACATATAAAGCTGCCTTTGGTTCTTTAATTATTTCCGCACTATTATCTATAGCGATTTGGCAACAAAGTTTTCTTAATACAATGACGGCTGCTTGTGAAGGTTTCTTAATGGCTTTATGGCCTATTATTGTTGTGATTATCGCAGCTGTATTTACATATAATTTGTCATTACGTACACGCGGCATGGAAATCATTAAACAAATGATTACCAGCGTTTCAAGTGACAAACGAATCTTAGTTTTATTAGTTGCATGGTGTTTTGGAGGATTTATGGAAGGTATGGCCGGTTTTGGAACTGCCATTGCCATACCTGCAAGTATGCTTGTAGCTTTAGGTTTTGAGCCTTTATTTTCATGCTTAGTCTGCCTGATTGCCAATGGTGTTCCAACTCCATTTGGATCTATTGGTATTCCAACCGTTACTTTGGCAAATCTAGTTGGACTTGAAAATGCCCAATTGGCATTTACGCAAACACTTCAATTAGCTCCATTTATGTTGCTATGTCCATTCTTAATTGTCATGGCAACAGGAAAAGGTGTTAAGGCATTCAAAGGCGTTACAGCTGTAACTTTGGTATCAGGACTTAGTTTCTTGATTCCACAAATGATTGTCGCTAAATTTGTAGGGGCTGAACTTTGTGTTATCGTTGGAAGTGTATGTTCATTATTATGTACAATTCTATTAGGTTCAAAAGTTAAGCCAAATCCAGAATATGAAATGAAGCTAGAGACAGCCGAAAAAATTACTGTAAAAAAAGCATTCACAGCTTGGTCACCATTTATCTTTATTTTTATCTTCTTATTATCCACTTCAAAATTAGTAGCTCCAGTCCATACATTCTTATCTCAATTCGCATCAACAGCTACTATTTACACAGGAGAAAATCCAAGCACAATGACATTTACTTGGATCAACACACCAGGTGTATGGATCTTCTTGTCGGCAATTCTAGGTGGATTGATTCAAAAAGCTACTTTTAGAGATTTTAAAGTGGTATTTATTGCCACAATCAAACAAATGTCACAAACCATTATCACAATGCTATGTGTACTTGGATGCGCTAAAATCATGGGATATGCGGGTATGATCGCAAGTATCGCATCCTTTGCGATTGCTGTAACTGGAAGTTTCTACCCATTCTTTGCTCCATGGATCGGATGTTTAGGAACATTTGTGACGGGTTCAGGAACAAGTTCAGGTGTATTATTTGGTGCTGTACAAGAAAGTGCTGCTCAAAGTTTAAATGCCAATCCATATTGGATCGTCGCATTAAATTCACTAGGTGTTGCTGCTGGTAAAATGTTATCACCACAATCCATCGCAATTGCACTTAGCAGTGTAGATGGACAAGGACAAGATTCAAAACTATTATCAAAAATCTTACCATATGGTGTTGCCTTCATTATCGCAATGAGTTTTGTGGCTTATTTTGGTCAGAAGTTCTTCTAGTTAAAAGAAAAAAACATGGCTTAAGGAAAATTCCTTAAGCCATTTTTATTGCCTGTACAGCTACACATCCAGGGCCGCCCTGCGTAATAAATGCGGGAGATAAAGGATAAATCACAACTTTTGCGCCATCAAAAGTTTCATTGATTTTCTTTTCAAACAACATTGCCAATTCTTCATTAAACGCATGAGAAATGTAGAATGTATAATTTGAATCAAAACCATTATTTTTAAAATCTTCTACCACCATATTGACAGCCTTTTTATAAGTACGACTTACACCAAACTTATCTAAACCTATGCCATCTACGCCTTTTTTCAAAATTGGAATTAATTTTAATGCGCCACCCAAAGTAGCAGCTAACCCTTTGATTCTTCCACCACGAACTAAGAATTGAAAATCTACAGGAACTAAACAAGACTCTTCCTGCATACGACTTTGTACGATCATCATCACGATGTCTTTGCTAGTCGCCCCATTACTAGCCATTTCTAAAGCCGTATCCACCATTAAACGATGAGGTCCACATAATGTTTGTGAATCTACTACATGAACTAAATCTGGATTGTCACAAGAATTTTTAGCCATCATAGCCGTTTGATACGTACCACTAAGTCCAGATGCCATTGCGATATCAATGACTTCATCTCCATCTTTAGTCAATTCATTATATAAGTCTATCTTTTCACCTAGACTTGGCTGTGATGTTTTTGGAATCTTGTGCTCTTCAATCATCGTTAATAATTGTGTACTCGTGATATCCTCAAAATCTCGATATGTTTGTGCATCAACAGTAATATTCAAAGGAACAATCGACAACCCTTTTTTCTTTGCCGATTCAATCGAATACAAAGTCGACGAATCAGAAATAATATGAATCATTCTTTTTTTACCTCTCTTTAGATAAACAATAATATAGATATAACAATAAGTCAATACATCTAGTATTAATTTCTAGATTGTGTAACATTTTATTTTATGTTACACTATAATCATGAAAAATTATACATTTCCTAGATGGAACGACTTACCTGAAATTGAACTCTACATGGATCAAGTCATTACTTATATGAATGACAAATTAAAGATACCTATTTCTATGATGAAAAGTTCATCACAAAATCTATGATCAATAACTATGTCAAAACCGGTATTGTTCATCCTCCTGTAAAAAAGCATTATACAAAAAGTCATTTAGCTTACTTTTAGTTTTAACCATTCTAAAAAGGTGTTATTCTATGCAACAAATCACATCTTTACTTCATATTTATACAAATATGAAAGATTCAACAATTGAACAAGCCTATGACTTATTTATATCGCGATTTGAATATTCATTAAATGACGTCTTTAAAAATAATCGTAATACCATCGAATTTGAAAACACCAACCATGAACAAGAGCTTATGGACAATGTCATTCAATGCATCATCTATAAGATGCATACGGAATACACTCTAAAAAAATATGAACAAGAATAGAGAGAAATCTCTATTCTTTTATTGTACAGTAAAAACAACAAAATTTAGCTTATTTTAAACCTTCATTTACTTGATGGAGTCACTAAAGTCTTAAAATAGAAGACTATGAATTATAGTACATTGCCATTATAAAGACGAGGATTACAAATACTCCATATGACAACTGAAATGGCTCTAGAATCATTTTGTTATGTACAAATCTTTTAGTTCATTCAAAATCTGATCTTTCGTTCTTCCTACTAGCCCCAACTGTTTAACGTCAATGCTTTCATTTTGCATCCGTTGCACAAACTCTTGAACATCCGTATAAACACCTTGAGGAGTCATAATCTTGAGCGTAGGATCAATCAATTCAGTCAGACGGAAAACATCTATTCTTATGTTTCTTAATATTTTTTCTATCAACGTGTTCACCTGAAGTCTTGCGATTTGTCAAATCTATCCACGCTTTTGCCTTAAATGGAATTAAATAGGCCGCATCCAAGACAGTTACTCCATTAACTGTGACTTTCCCCTGTTTCAAAAATTCATAATAATCATCATCCAAAAGAATAGCAGACAGACTTGAAATGTCCTCGTCCATCGGTAATGGTGTGATTCCCGTATCTTCCGGAAGTTGAATGGCATCCAGCTTTCGTGTGAAAAGTTCAATCATCGTAGGATACTGATTTGAAATTGGGTGGCTAAAACGATAAAACTGCGGCTCACCCGTACTTTTGTTACAATGTTCATATCCAGCATGTTTTACATATTCCCAGAATTTCTTTCCAAAATTCGCGTCAAGTGCTTCTACAATTAAAACAAGGTCAATGTCCTTTGTTGCTCTAAAATCCAAGCCTTCATCTGTCATCAGAATATCACACGCCGTTCCTCCAATGATAGCATATTGTTCTTCATTATCCTTGAACCATGCTTTAAAACTATTAATTCCTGTAACCATCAATCTTCCTCCACAGTTCATTTAGCATTTCTTCTACTGCTTCTTCAACCCTTTCATCTGCATCATTCCTCAATGCCAATGCCAGCGAAAGCTCATCTACAATATTTCGTGTAGACAATTTTCGGGGATTATATCTCCACATTTCTACAGCCACTTGTGCCTGCGAATCCTGTAAACTATTTGTCATGACATCTTTCCATTGAGAGATTCTTTCTGTTGCATAGCATTTGATATTCGGTATATTCAGCATGGAATACTCTGCCAATGCCGAATATCCACTTTCCAACAACTCTGTTTTCACCAATTCTTTTGGAATATATATCGTTCGTTTTACTGGATTTTTCAGTTTATCTCCTGCTTTTTGGAACAATATTTTCGGAGAATCTTCAGAATACAGAATTCTCTGCACGCCTACTTTCTTTATATGTAACATTCCCATTTCTTCAAGCTGTTTTGAGGCTCTCGATATAGAAGTGGGTGTCAGTTTTAAGTCTTTTGCAGCCTGACTTGTAGACAGTTCTTTTGCACCGCCATAAATGAAATGCAATAGAAGCATCTGCGCCGATGGGAGTATTTCTTCCCGCGGCTTTCTTTCAGCATTGCATCGTTGCTGCAGATACATTGCCATAAAAGGCAAATAAATCTGTCGCCCTTCAACAATAAATGGAATTCTCTCACGAATCAAATATTCTTTTTGCCGAGAAATAATCTCTTTCAACACTAAAACAACAGGCATATTTTCATTTTTCTGTATTCTTGCAATGTGCTTTTTAAGCACTTCAATTTGTTCCAATTCAGTTTTTGGATAAAGGAAATCACCTTTTTTCCATCCATAGAAGCTCTCTGTAAGCAATACCGTGCAACAATAAAGTTAGGCAAATGCTTGAACTTTACATTCTCATAAGTCACTTCAATTCCAAGAACTTTATAGAGATATTCCATATGTCCACCACCATTCTTAACTCTTTTAATGTATATTAACTCTTTTTAAGTTAAAATACAATATTTAAGTTAAATTCCCCTTCGAACTTGCATTATTACACATCAACTTTCACAATATCGACACACAAAAAAAGATGTACAATGTACACCTTCATTAAATTAGTCAACGACAACAGTCCATCCATAAGGATCTTCAATAGTTCCCCATTGAATACCTGTTAAAGTATCATATAATTTTTGTGTTAATTCACCTGTTTTGAAATCAGAAACAGTCACTTTATCACCCTTGTAGTACAATTCACCAATAGGACTAATAACAGCTGCAGTACCAGTACCCCAAGCTTCTTGAAGCTTACCATTGTGACCGGCTTCCATCAATTCATCGACAGATAAATGTCTTTCTTCAATTTCATATCCCCAATCCTTTAAGATATGTAAAATAGAATCACGAGTAACGCCAGGAAGTACTGTACCTTCACATGGAGCTGTCACAATCTTATTATCAATTTCAAACATAACATTCATAGAACCAACTTCTTCAATATATTTACGGTGAACTCCATCCAACCATAATACTTGAGAATAACCCAATTCTTCAGCCTTTACTTGAGCAGCTAAACTACCTGCATAGTTTCCACCACATTTTGTAAATCCTGTACCACCTTTGGTAGCACGAACATATTCATCTTCAACATAAATCTTAACTGGGTTCACACCTTCGGCATAATAAGCACCAACAGGTGAACAAATAATCATGAATTTATAATGACTTGCAGCATGTACACCAATCGCAGCTTCTGTCGCAAACATGAATGGACGAATATATAATGATTCGCCTTCTCCAGTTGGAATCCAGTCTTCAGAATATTTCACAATTGTCTTTACCGCTTCTACAAACATATCAACTGGTAATGTTGGCATACTCAAACGTTTATTGGAATTCGCAAAACGCTTCGCATTCATTTCTGGTCTAAACAATTGAACCTTACCATCCTTAGTACGATAGGCCTTTAAACCTTCAAATGTTTCTTGTGCATAGTGCAATACCATGCTTGCTGGATCAAATTCTAATGGTCCATAAGGTACGACTCTTGCATCATGCCACTCTTGTCCAGCATCCCAATCCATCACAAACATATAGTCTGTGTAATATTTACCAAAACCTAAAGCTCCGGTTGGTTTTTCTTTTAAGTTTTTACTTTCTACAAATTGTACTTCCATAAATTTGTCCTCTTTTCTAAACACGTATGATAATACCACGTTCAATAATTTATTTCAACGACTTTCATTTATTTACATTCATTTTCAAAGAAATGAACAATTGTCTCAATCATGACACCTGTAGCCACTTCATCCTTATCGCTTGTTCCCGCAATATCTAAGTGGATCCATTTTGTTCCTTCTTCAATAAATTCTTCCAAGAAAGCCGCTGCTAGACTTGCATTTCCACCCAAAGTCTTTGAGTTGACAATATCCGCTACCTTAGAACACTTTAATTCCGAATGGAAATATTCATCTACAGGCAAACGCCAAATCTGTTCCTTTGTAGCTTTACTAGCCCCTAAGAAAGGCAAATAGAAACTATCATCATTACTAAAAATTCCCGTATATGTACTTCCTAATGCACGAACACAAGCACCCGTTAAAGTTGCCATATCGATTACGCGTGTTGCCCCTAATTTTTGAGCCATTGTCAAGGCATCGGCCAAAATCAATCTTCCTTCTGCATCCGTATTTGTGACTTCAATCGTCTTACCACTTAAGCTTGTGATCACATCTCCATCGACAAAGCCATGTCCATTCACTTTATTTTCTGTGATCGGTAAAACACACACAATATTCTTTTCAATTTTTAATTCAGCCATACACTCTAAAGCACAAAGCATATTAGCCGCTCCACACATATCGTATTTCATACCATGCATGTTCGATTTGATGTTGTAGCCACCCGCATCATAAGTAAGACCCTTACCAACAAGTGCCGTATACTCCTCTTCTTCTTTTCCACCATCATAACGAATCACAACCATATAACAAGGTCTATCTGAACCTTGGTTGACTGCTAAAAGTGCACCTGCACCGAGTTGGTCTAAATCATCATGATCTAAGACTTCCATTTCCATACCATACTTTTCACTAACCATCTTTGCCTCATCCACCAAATGATCCGGTGTTAAAAAGTTAGCTGGCATATCACTCATTTCACGCGCATGATTCACAATGGAAGCAACTGTTTTCCCTTTTTCAAACTCAGCCGTAAATCCATCACTTTCAAAATCATACACCTTTGTCTCTTTATAACTATACGCACCATATACAAGTCCAAAGCCAGCCGCATACGCTGTATTTTCATTGACATATACGAAATAATCATCAGCTTCGACTTTACTAAAAGCCTCCTTGATATTCTTTTTACCATCACCCAAACCAACGACTACAATCTTTTCACAATCCAATTGATTCAATGTATGAATCGTTGTGATCTTACCAAATTCTAAATCCAATTTCACATCTTTAAAAGCCGCTAAACTTTCCGGTAATGTTTCCCCCTCAAATAATCCGATACAAATATTTTTCATGTCTATTTTCCCTCCGTCATCTTCTTTGATTTTTCATTACAAACACGCATTGCCGACTCTACACTTGCTCTAAATCCTGTTCTTTCCAGTTCACATACCGCATCAATCGTTGTTCCACCAGGCGAACACACCATATCTTTTAATGCACCTGGATGCATACCTGTCTCTAATACCATTTGTGCACTTCCTAAAACAGCTTGTGATGCAAATGTATAAGCTTGTTTTCGAGGCAATCCTTGTGCTACTGCTTCATCAGCCATAGCTTCAATAAACACAAATACATAAGCAGGACTTGAACCACTAACACTAGTTATGGCATCCATCATAGTTTCATCAACCACTTCACATTTTCCAAAACTATTAAAGATCGATGTGATACAAGTTTTATCTTCTTCGCTCACTAAATCATCAAAAGAAATAGCACTCATAGCTTGAAGAACTAAAGCTGGTGTATTGGGCATAGCTTTAATAACTTTTAAATCTTTTCCAAAATAATGTTTCACATCACGAATTGTAACACCGGCCGCAATATCGACAATGATCACATCTGATTTTACACACTCTTTGATCGTTTCAATCAATTTAGGATAATGCTTAGGCTTAACACTCAAAACCAATACATCACTATTTAAAGCGACTGTTTTTTCATCTAGAGAAGTTTTAACGCCATACTTTTCATGTAAACGATCCAAATTTTCCTGGTGATGATCACACACCCAAATCGTATTAAATAATTTATTTTTGGCAATCCCTTCAATCATGGCACCACCCATGTTTCCAGCCCCAATAAATCCAATTGTTTCTCTCATAGTTAGCTCCTTAAATCGAATATGTCTTTCTTCTTGAAAACTCTTTTTGTTTACCCTCATTCCAATCCTCAAGATTACGATAATAACCCGATACTCTTGAATAGATTTCTAATGGTTTTTGACATATTGGACAAACATCTTGTTTTCCAAATACATACCCATGATCTGCACAAACCGAATAGGTTGGCGTAATTGTAAAGACAGGTATGTTGTAGTTTTCATAGATTGTTTTTACCAATAGCGCCGCCATTTTCCAATTCTCAATGCCATGATCCATAAAAACTGGAAAAGAAGTAGCCCCACTATAAAGAGTTTGTACTTTTTGTTGTATACGCAAAGCCTCAAATACATCATCTGTACTGGCAACATCTAAATGCGTTGAATTCGTATAGTATTCAAAACTTTGAATTTCCGGATACTTCTCTTTATCCATTTTCGCAAAATGCGTACAAACACTTTCTGCAGGCGTTGCCTCTAAATTTAACTTTTGCGCTTGGCTTGAAATCTTTTGATTTAAAAAATTTAAAACCTCTTGCGCAAACTTCTGTGCATGCATATCCATTAAATCTTTCTGTAGCCACTTCGCATTCAGACAAGCCTCATTCATGCCCACGACACCTAAAGTTCCATAATAATCATTAAAATCGGATATATAAGCTTTTGTGTATGGATAGAGTCCCGCCTTAAACAATTGATTTAAGACTTGCCTTTTCACTTCAAAAGAACGTATAGCTACATCACTCAAGCTATCTAAACGCTTAAAGAAATCATCTTTTGAACTGGATAAATAAGCTAATCGAACGAGATTTAAAGTGACAACACCCATACTGCCACATAAAGGTTTATATCCAAAATACCCCTCTACATCCTGCTTTTCTTGGGTTAAAAAATAAGGCGTTCCATATTTTGCACAAGCTTTAAATAACTCTTCTTCTTGCATCCAATCAAAGTTTGAATGTAGATAAAGGGCAACAATAGGAAATTGAAAACCACGACCCGATATATCACCTTTATTCAAAACTTCAAAAAGTGCATCATGCAAGATTTTCATTTCAACTTGACAATCTGCATATGTAAAATCTTCTTCCAAACCGGCTACGATCGCCTTTCTGTTTAAAAATTCTTTTGGAATATTCCAATCCAAAGTAATCTGACTAAAAGGAGCTTGCGTTCCCCATCTAGAAGGGATATTTATTCCATAAATAAAGCTTTCTAAACAATCATATACCATCTTTTTTGACAATTTATCCTTATGGATAAAAGGCACTAATAACGTATCAAAATAGAGCTAAAGATTGTGCACTTGCCCATTCATTTTGCATAATACCCAAAAAGTTCACCATCTGATTACATAATGTACTCAAATGTTTGGCTGGTAAAGAAGAAATCATTTTATTCACAGAAGGAAGGCCATGTAAAATCAAATCTTCTAAAGACCATCCAGCACTACATCCTGTCAACATATGAATATTATGAATATATAGATCTCCATTTTTATGAGCATTGGTAATTTGCGCATCATATACTTCACTTAACCAATAATTTGATGTAATCATACCTGAATTGGAAAGAATTAAACCACCCACAGAATAGGTAGCCAATGAGTTTTCATCTTCTAAAGGTACATTATTATGCAAATATGAATTCACTAAATGAATATATTCATTGGCTGTCGATTGAATCTTACGTACATTTTCCCTTTGTTTACGATACAAAATATACGTTTTCGCAACGGGATAATACCCAGATTCTGACAACGTTTTTTCAACACTGTCCTGAATCATTTCGACACTGATTCGATTCTCTTTGATCTTCGCTTGAAAATCTGCCGTAGCACGCAACACCAACAAGTTGATGATCGCATCATCTTTTTCCATATGTAAAGAATCAAAGGCTTTTGAGATCGCAGAAAAGATTTTTGATGAATCAAAATCAACTATGGACCCATCCCTTTTTTCGACTTCTATCATGTTTGATCCCCCTTATCTCTACATGTTTTACATATTGTTCTAATATTGTCTTATATTTTAAAATCTGATCAAAATTTGGACTGTGCAAAGAATGATCGATAGTTGTTTGACAATCTTTAAAAGGCTGTAACACAACATGGTGTACACCTTGAATCCATTGTCCTAATTCATCGATTGTCTTTTCATTATGAAATTCATCGACCAATGTGATATAAACATCATAATCGAAAGAAGATGCTTTTAACTCATTCAATGACTTTTCAATGTCCATTAAATCCACATCCTCTACACCACATGTTTTCGCATAGGCACTCGGCGCATTTTTTATATCTAAACTCACATAATCAACCAACCCATCTTCTAAGATTCGCTTTAAACGATCGTAGAACATCCCATTTGTATGAAGCTTAATTTTATAGTCTAGTTTCTTGGCATATTGTAAAAAAGATAGAATACCCTCATGCATTAAGGGTTCCCCACCCGATATATAAATTCCCTCTAAATCTTTATGGTGACTCTTTAAATATTCACTGATCTTTTCATTGGCAATCGGATACATATTTTCCTTTAAATACACCAAATCTTTTGAATGACAATATGGGCACTTTAAATTACATCCACCCGTATATAACGAACAGCTTAAATAAGAATCAAAGTCTGATAAGGATAATTTTTTTAATTTATAAAATTGAAGATGCGTCTTTTCTAAATCCGCATAACTACGCGCATGATTGGATAACGTTTGGTAAAATCTTGAAAAAACTTCTATTTCATCCGCATTTAAATCTTGCGTAATATGATGCCACCAATCTCTTCGAATTCCATATATTTCAGAAATATGTTTTTTCGTAAGTGCCGTTGTATATAATTCTTTCGCACGCTTGTCCTTTGCACTTGTTAAAATGGAAACATAGCCTAAAGTATTCAGCTTTTGAACATTTTTAGTCACAGTACCCTTATCGTAGCCTCCAACTTGTACAATTTGCTGCAAAGAAATCCCTTCATTCTCATAGATTTCAATTAAAATAGGCAGCTGCGCATAACTTAAATTTAAATCCTGAAGCATTTTATCATAATACTTTTGTGTACTTCGATATAGAATGCTTGAATCCATCAATAAATCATTTTGTTTTTCCATATAGGTATTATAAGCGATTTTTATAAAGAAAAAAAGGACCGAAGTCCTTTTGGAATTATTGTGGTTTTGCGTCGAAATGTTCATCACGAACAACAACGTCGTGAGCCCCACCTTCGACAATACTTGTACTAGATACTAAAGTGACTTTCGCATCTCTTTGAAGTTCTGGAATTGTCAAACATCCACAGTTGCACATTGTATGACGAATCTTAGAAAGAGATAAACCAACATTGTCTCTTAAGCTTCCTGCATAAGGAACATATGAATCAACACCTTCGACAAAAGACATTTTTCTTGTCTCCACCAACATCATATCTTTGCCAGTTACGAGCACGAGCACTACCTTCACCCCAATACTCTTTCATATAATTTCCATTAACACTTACAATTTTGTTTGGAGCTTCTTTAAAACGAGCAAAGTAACGGCCTAACATAACAAAGTCTGCTCCAAATGCCAATGCCAATGTAATGTGATAATCATGTACGATACCACCATCTGAACAAATTGGAATATAAACTCCCGTTTCTTCAAAATATGCATCACGAGCTTTTGCGACATCAATTGTAGCTGTGGCCTGTCCTCTACCAATACCTTTTTGTTCACGTGTAATACAGATTGAACCTCCACCGATTCCAATCTTAATAAAGTCTGCACCTGCATCAGCTAAGAAACGGAAACCATCTCCATCAACAACGTTACCAGCACCAACTTTTACACGATCACCATAGTGTTCACGAATCCATTTGATAGTTTCGGCTTGCCATGCTGAATATCCTTCACTTGAATCAATACATAACACATCAACACCTGCTTCAACTAATGCAGGTACACGAGTCGCATAGTCACGTGTATTGATACCAGCACCAACGATATAACGTTTATTTTCATCCAATAATTCATTTGGATTATCTTTGTGTGACTCATAGTCTTTTCTAAACACAAAAGCTTTTAAATGTTGTTCTTTATCAACAATAGGCAATTGATTTAATTTGTGTTCCCAGATCAAATCGTTTGCATCTGATAATGTAATGTCTTCATTTCCAACAATCAATTTATCGAATGGTGTCATGAATTCTTTCACTTGAATGGAATGATCCATACGACTTTCGCGATAATCACGACTTGTTACGATACCTACTAATTTACCGTCAGCTTGACCATTGTCAGTAACAGCCATTGTTGAATGTCCTGTTTCTTTACGAAGAGCAATTACATCCTCTAATGTTGCTTCAGGGCTAATATTTGAATCGCTGCCAACAAACCCAGCCTTAGTCGACTTAACTTTTCGAACCATAGCGGCTTGAGACTCAATTGTTTGACTACCGTAAATAAAACTTACTCCACCCTCACGTGCAAGTGCACAAGCCATTTCTTCACCACTAACAGCCTGCATAACAGCACTTACCATTGGAATATTTAAAGAAAGTGCAGGTTCTTCACCTTTTTTGAATTTAACTAAAGGCGTTTTTAAACTCACCTTGTCCGGTGTACAATCCGGACCTGTGTAACCAGGAATCAATAAATACTCACTG
>ENA-OQNT01000059-OQNT01000059.1-human-gut-metagenome-genome-assembly--contig:-NODE-59-length-28439-cov-3.162440_pt1 | contig 28439 bp, 29 predicted proteins | sample MGYA00242634_ERZ504890 | MGnify/ENA primary metagenome ERZ504890 (study PRJEB26092, sample SAMD00036379) | human gut metagenome | host: Homo sapiens | study: EMG produced TPA metagenomics assembly of... | reverse complement strand
GAGGTTTTTCTTCCCATGAAACATCCTTCGCTTCCCATCACCGAAAGTTGAAACTTTCTCCCCCATCTGCCCTTTTCGTTGCGCGGTTTGGAAAAACGTGCTAAAATAGCTCTATTATTAAAATGGTTCATGTTGAAAACAAGAGGATTTGAGGGGTATTGTATCATGGAATTTTCCAAACGACTGGACTTGTTCGGCGACGAGATCTTCGCCGCACTGAACGAACGCAAGGTAGCTCTGGAAGCTCAGGGCCGTACCATTTATAATCTGAGCGTCGGCACGCCGGACTTTGCGCCTGCCGAGCACATCCGCAAGGCCATGATGGATGCCGCTGCCGACCCGCAGAACTGGAAGTACAGCCTGCGCGACCTGCCTGAGCTGCTGGATGCCGTGTGCGGCTACTACAAGCGCCGCTTTCATGTGGAGATCACCCCGGATCAGGTGGCCAGCTGTGCGGGCAGTCAGGAGGGCGTGGGCCACATTGGTATGGTGCTGTGCGACGAGGGCGACACCGTGCTGCTGCCCACTCCCTGCTACCCGGTGTTCATCGCGGGCAGTCTGCTGGGCGGCGCAAAGCCGTGGTATTACCCGCTGACCAAGGAGCACGGCTTCCTGCCTTATGTGAAGGACATCCCGGAGGATGTGGCCCGCAAGGCAAAGTATATGATCGTCTCCCTGCCCGCAAACCCGGTGGGCAGCGTCGGCTCCCCGGAGCTGTACGCCGAGCTGGTGGCCTTTGCCAAAAAGTATGATATTCTTATCATCCACGACAACGCCTACAGCGACATTATCTTTGACGGGGCCGTGGGCAACAGCTTCTTCAATACGCCGGGTGCCATGGATGTGGGCGTGGAGTTCTTCAGCCTGTCCAAAAGCTTCAACGTCACCGGTGCACGCATCAGCTTTCTTGTGGGCCGGAGGGACGTGGTAGCTGCCTTCAAGAAACTGCGCGGCCAGATCGATTTCGGCATGTTCCTGCCGGTGCAGAAAGCGGCCATCGCCGCCCTGACCGGCCCGCTGGACATGGTAAAAACGCAGTGCGGCCTGTACCAGCAGCGCCGCGACGCTCTGTGCGGCGGCCTGCGTTCCATTGGCTGGAATGTGCCGGACAGTCACGGCAGCATGTTCGTGTGGGCACCCATCCCGGCAAAGTACGCAAAGAGCATGGACTTCTGTCTTGACCTTGTGGAAAAGAGCGGTGTGCTGTGCACGCCGGGTTCCAGCTTCGGCCCCTTGGGCGAAGGCTACGTGCGCTTTGCCCTCACCCTGCCGCCAGAGCACATTGCCGAGGCGGTGCAGTCCATCAAAGAGAGCGGTATCCTGAACTAAAAAAACGGGAACGTCCATGCGGCGTTCCCGTTATTTTTATGCGTTCACAATATTCTCTCCCGCGCCATCCAGCCATGTGCGCAGGTTGTTGGCAGTAATATCCATCAGCCGCTGCAGGGCTTCGTTGGTGGCCCACGCGATGTGCGGTGTCAGCAGGGCATTCGGCAGGCCGCGCAAAGGGCTTGCCTGCGGCAGCGGTTCAGTGCCAAAGGCATCGGCACCGTAAAAGCCAAGCTTCCCGTTTTTCAGCGCATCGGCCACGGCCTGCTCGTCCACCAGCGCACCGCGGGCGGTGTTCAGCAAGATCATGCCGGGCTTTGCCTTTGCAAGGGTGGCCGCGTTGATCAGCCCCCGTGTTGCAGGTGTTGCCGGGCAGTGCAGGCTGAGCACATCGCTGCGGGCAAGCAGGGTGTCAAGATCCACGAACTCCACACCGTCGGCTTCGTACTCCGGCCGAATGGTGCGGGTGCACACCAACACCTCCATGCCAAAGGCCTTGGCAATGCGGGCGGTCTGCCGGCCAATGCTGCCGTAGCCATAGATGCCAAAGGTCTTGCCCAGCAGTTCCACCTGCGGCAGCAGACCGTAGGCCGCAGGCTCCTCGGTGCGCCATTGGCCGTCCTGCACAAGGCGATGGTAACGGTCGGCGCACTGGCAGATGGCCAGCAGCAGGCTGAAAGTCATCTGTGCCACACTGTAAGTAGAATAGCCCGGCACGTTGGCTACCGGCACGCCATGGCGGCGGCAGGCCTTCAGATCAAGGTTATCCGTGCCGGTGGCAATAATGCCCACCCACCTGAGCTTCGGGCACTGGGCCAGAACGGCTTCGTCGATGCGACACTTATTCAGGAACACGATCTCCGCATCCCCGATGCGCGGCACCACCTCTTCCTGCGCAGTGCGCCCATAGCGGGTGATGTCCGGCACAAGCGCCTTCACACCCGACCAGTCCAGATCTCCCTGCTGTATGGCATAATCTTCCAGAACCACTGCTTTCATTTCAACTTCCTCACTTTCACATCATACGGGATACAGTGCCAGCACGGTGCCCTGCGGGCTTTCGCGGCTTTCCAGCGCGGCATAGCCTCGAGCCAGCAGGATGGCAATGTGCACCCGGTCGGCCAGCGGGAGCCATATCGGCGGCACATTCTGCGCAAGGCACCCGGCCTGCAGCAGAAAACACGGTGCCAGACTGTCCAGCGGACGGATAGCCCGCAAAGCAAACCCCTGACGCAGATACAGCGGGATCAGCTCTTCTGCCGCACATTCCACCACGGCCCACCGTGCCCGCTGCCGTGCAAGAAACTCCTGCCGGGCAGCAGCCGCAGCCAGCAGCGGCGCAAGGGTCTCGGCGGCATGGCCGTCCGGCCCGGCTGCCGGGGTCAAAAAATATCCACCTGACGTGCGGTTCCAGCCCAGAAAGCGGCGCAGCGCAGCCGCCGCTGCCACATTGGCATCCATGGGCAGCAGGATGCACCCGGCTCCCGGCACACCGCGTGTACTGTACATGCCCCACACCTCGCCTACCGTCAGCATCCGCATCACCTCGCTGCGCGGACGGTACACACTGCTCACTTCGCTCTGCGCCAGCTGGCAGAATTCCTCCGCCGAAAGCCGCCTTACCTGCCGCGTGCGCGGCGGGTCACAAACCTGGATCATTTGGTTTCCCCCATTCTTTTTCAGTATGCATCCAGCATACCGGACCGGGGGCGAGAATCGGCGCGAAACAGGGCCGCTCTTTTTGTTTTACAGATCCAACGTTACATCCTCGCTCAGCACCTGACCAATGGGCTTTGCAATGCACAGGTCGGCTTCCGCATCTGCCCCGGTGGGCTGCATGTTGATGACCACCAGATGGTCGCCCCGGAAGTACCGGATCAGTCCTGCCGCCGGGTACACCACAAGGCTTGTGCCGCCGATGATCAGGGTATCCGCATGGCGGATGGCGTTCACCGCGCCGGACAGCACCTCCTCGTCCAGCCCTTCTTCATACAGCACCACATCCGGCTTGACGATGCCGCCGCACTCGGTGCAGCGGGGCACACCGGTGCTGTTGGCAATGAAATCCACATCGTAGAACTTACCGCAGCGGGTGCAGTAGTTGCGCAGGGTGCTGCCGTGCAGCTCGTACACTGTGCGGCTGCCCGCCGCCTGATGCAGGCCGTCGATGTTCTGGGTGACGACCGCTTTCAGCCTGCCCTCCCGTTCCAGCTTTGCCAGCCGCAGGTGGGCCGCGTTGGGCTTTGCCCCCTTCACGATGAGCTTATCGCGGTAAAAACGGTAAAACTCCTCCGGGTTCTCCTCCCAGAAGGTATGACTCAGGATGGTTTCCGGCGGGTAGACGTACTTCTGATGATAAAGTCCGTCCACGCTGCGGAAGTCCGGGATGCCGCTCTCGGTGGAAACGCCCGCCCCGCCAAAGAACACGATGCTGCTGCTTTTGGCAATGATCTCTTCCAATGCCTGTACCATAACAAAAAACGCCCCTTTCGCTGCGGAAATATTTGTGTTAGTATAGTTTTAAGTATAACACAAACTCATAGGAAAGGAAGCGCAACTTTTGAACGTCTGGTATGTGAACAGCATTCTGGGAACCTTCCGGCTGGAAGAGGAAAACGATGCCATCTGCGGGCTGACCCTCTGCCCGGACGGCGTACCGGAACTGGAACCGCTGCCCCGCAAGGTGTGCGAGACACCGCTTTTACAGGAAGCCGAGGAGCAGCTGAACGAATATTTTGCCGGGGCGCGCAGGGAATTCGATCTGCCGCTGGCCCCCAAGGGCACCCCCTTTCAGAAGGCCGTCTGGGCCGAGATGAACAAGATCCCCTACGGTGAGACCCGCACCTACGGCCAGCTGGCCGCCGCTGTTGGCAAACCCAAGGCCAGCCGTGCCGTGGGCGGTGCCTGCCACTGTAACCCCATCGCCATCCTTCAGCCCTGCCACCGGGTGGTGGGCAGCACCGGCAAGCTCACCGGCTACGCCTATGGCGTGGAGATGAAGCAGTATCTTCTGGAATTGGAAAAACAGGAATAAGCAAAGGGAAAGGCTCTGCAGAAATTTCGCAGAGCCTTTCCCTTTTACCATAAGTTACTGTGCACTGTAAATGCTGCCCATCGTCCAGGAATTATCCGCGCTGTACTTGGCGTGGTTGCGCAGGTAGGTGACCCACGCGCCGTAGCCATTGCCTGCAGAGAGATGCACGCCATCCGGCGCTGCAAGCATCTCCTTCAGGTTGCCCTCGCCGTCGGCAAGGGTCTCCCACAGGTCAAGGTAAACGCATCCCTTGCTGGCGGCCAGCTGAGCCAGCTGCTCGTTCACACCGCGCAGCACATCCGATGCAAGGCCGGGCTTTTCAGCAGCTGCCGAGGGTCGCACCGGCGGGATAGGACTGCACGTAGATCACGCAGTCCTCGCCCAAAGCCTCGCGCAACATATCCAGCATCTGGCCATAGTAGGCAAGGAAGCGGTCCGAAGCGCCCAGCGTGGTGAGGGTGTTAGTGCCCAGCAGGATATACAGCTTCTTGGGCCGGGCAGCGGCCAGCACATCCAGCGCTATCTCCTGCCCGCGGGTGGGGCTTTTGACTGCGCTGCGGTTCACAATGGCATCCGGGCCAACGCCGGTATAGCCGCAGATGAGTGCCCCGTCCAGATTGATCTGGTAATCCGAGAAGCCCACCGTCAGACTGTCGCCCAGAAAGGCTGCGTCCGCAAAGTAGCTCAAGTCCACCTGCCCGCAGCTGGGCTGGCGGATGACGCTGGCATCATAGGCTTTGACGGTATAGGCCCCAGCGCTCTGCTTTGCAGGGCCAAAATTCTCCAGTGTGACGGCCTGCCCACCGGTGCTGCCATCCTGTGCAGCACTGCTGCTATCCGCTTCGCCCTGCATGGGCAGCGGTGCCAGAATGTTCTCGGCAATGCCGCTGGCGTTGGTAGACGGGGTATCGTCCGCGCCCTCTGCGCCCTTTTCCAGAATGGCCGTGATGGCGTAGGATACCAGCAAAATGGCGACCACTGCGCCCAGAAAGCGCAGCTTGCCGCTGACTGCGCCGCGCCGTGCCCGGCGCGGCGCAGAATGATACTCGTGTGAAATGCCCATGGTTTTTCCAGCTTTCTCCATTTTTCCCGCACAGAAGGGGGTTTTATCCGCCTGGGGCTGTGCGTTTTTTATTTTATCATAATTTTTTTGCCTGTGCAACCAATTAGGTCTTGCATACAACAGGCAAAACAGGTACAATAAGGATGTGGTAATTTTGCACATTTTACAAAAAGGGTGTGCACATGCCGCAAACTTTTTTGTATCACTTGCAGCATCCGGTTTGTTTGCCGCACGGTCTGCGGGCAGTGCAGGGCCTTTAGACCAAACCCCACTCTGGCGGCGCGGAAGCCGGAACCTGCAGCGATGTACAAATGATAAGAATGAAATTTGCAAAAGGAGGTACTCATGGCCAAGAATGTGATCATTGGTCAGAGCGGCGGCCCTACCGCCGTGATCAACTCCAGTCTGGCAGGCGTGTACAAAGCCGCCTGCAGCCTGGGTGCAGACAAGGTGTACGGCATGAAATACGGCATCGAAGGTCTGCTCAAGGAAGAAATGCTGGAGCTGAACGTCCTGCTGGACGACCGCATGAGCATTGAACTGCTCAAGCGCACGCCTTCCAGCTACCTTGGCAGCTGCCGTTACAAGCTGCCGGACCCGGATGTGGACTCCACACCCTTCATCAAACTGTTCACCCTGTTTGACAAGTACGACATCTGCGCGGTGTTCTACATTGGCGGTAACGACTCCATGGACACCATCGCAAAGCTTTCCCGCTACGGTGAGCGCGTGGGCAGCAGCGTGCGGTTCATCGGTGTGCCCAAAACCATCGACAACGACCTGTGCCTGACCGACCACACCCCCGGCTACGGCTCTGCCGCCAAGTACATTGCCACTATTTTAAAGGAAGTCATCCGGGATTCCTCCGTGTATGACATCCGCAGCGTGACCGTGGCCGAGATTATGGGCCGACATGCGGGCTGGCTTGCCGGTGCGGCCTGCCTTGCGGGCGGCGACGACTGCGAAGGCCCGGATCTGATCCTGCTGCCGGAGGTGCCCTTCGATCAGGACAAGTTCCTTGCCAAGGTGGACGAGCTGCAGCGCCGCAAGTCCAATGTGATCATTGCGGCCAGCGAGGGCGTAAAGACCGCCGACGGCACCTATCTGTGCGATCTGGTGTCCACCGCAGGCCAGCTGGATGCCTTTGGCCACAAGGCCGTGCTCAGCGGCACCAGCCGTTATCTCTCCGACCTCATCCACGACAAGCTGAACTGCAAGAGCCGTGCCATCGAGTTTTCCACCCTGCAGCGCTGCGCCAGCCATCTGGCCAGCCGCACGGATGTGAACGAGGCCTACGCTGTGGGCGGTGCCGCAGCCGCAGCCGCCTTTGCGGGTGAGACCGGCCGCATGATCGCGCTCAAGCGCATTTCCGCTTATCCCTACCAGTGCATCACCGAGTCGGTGGATGTGCAGCAGGTGGCAAACCTTGAAAAGAAGGTGCCGCTGGACTGGATCAGCCCCGACGGGATGCAGGTGACGGCTGCTTTTGAGGAGTATGCCCGTCCGCTGATCCTGGACGAGGTGACCCCCGTTTACGTCAACGGCACCCCGCGCCACATCCGTCTGTAACCCTTTTTCCCGCGTCTGTTTTCGTGCATCCTGCACGTAATATTATATTGCCGAAACAGAAAAACAAAAAAGGAGAAATCATCATGGGTAAAAATGCAATCGTTGGTCAGTCTGGCGGTCCTACTTCCGTCATCAATGCAAGCCTTGCGGGCGTCTTTGAGAGCTGCAAGAGCCGCGGCGCAGAGATCGTTTACGGTATGTGCAATGGCGTTGCCGGTCTGCTGGAGGAGCGGGTGGTGGATCTTTCCACCGTGCTGACGGACGATCTGGACATCGAGCTGCTCAAGCGCACCCCGTCCAGCTTCCTCGGCAGCTGCCGCTACAAGCTGCCGGACTGGCATGAGGACGAGACCGTCTACAAAAAGCTGTTCGCCATTCTGGAAAAGCTGAACATCGGCTATTTCTTCTACATCGGCGGCAACGACTCCATGGACACCATCGGCAAGCTGGCTGAGTACGGCGAGCGCATCCAGAGCGACATCCGCTTTATGGGCGTGCCCAAGACCATCGACAACGACCTGATGGTCACCGACCACACCCCCGGCTACGGCTCTGCTGCCAAGTACATCGGCGTGGTGATGAAGGAGATCATCCGCGATGCCACCGTGTACGGCACCAAGTACGTCACCGTGGTGGAGATCATGGGCCGCAACGCCGGCTGGCTGACCGCTGCCGCCGCTTTGGCAAAGAGTGACGACTGCGAGGGTGTGGACATGATCTGCCTGCCCGAAGTGCCCTTCAATGTGGAACACTTCATTGAGAAGGTGCGCGTGATGCAGGAGAAGAAGCCCAGTATCGTGATCGCCGTTTCCGAAGGCGTGAAGCTGGAAGATGGCCGCTACGTCTGTGAGCTGGCCGACGATGTGCACGCAGTGGACGCTTTCGGCCATAAGGCCCTGACCGGCACCGCACGGTATCTGGCAAATGTGGTGGCCCGCAATCTGGACACAAAGACCCGCTGCATCGAGCTTTCCACCCTGCAGCGCTGCGCAGGCCATCTGACCAGCCGCACCGACATCACCGAAGCCTATCAGGTGGGCGGTGCTGCCGCCAAGGCGGCCTTTGAGGGCGTTACCGGCCAGATGGTGGCCCTGAAGCGCATCTCCAACAGCCCGTACCAGTGCACCACCGAGCTGCACCCCATCAGCGAGGTGGCAAACCTCGAAAAGAAGGTGCCGCTGAGCTGGATGAACGCCAACCACACCCAGATGACCGATGAGTTCCTGGCTTATGCCCGCCCGCTGATCCAGGCCGAGCTGACCCCGCTGTACATTGCCGGTCTGCCCCACCACATCTACATGAAGAATCAGAAGTGATCTCTCCTGCATTGATTTTTCTCAAGGCATGATGAAAGCCCGTCCGAGTTTTACGCCCGGACAGGCTTTTTGCATTTCGGTATTTTCCGCTTTAGAACATCAGACCGCTGCGCCGACTTTGGGTGCGCCGCCTGCGATCTCCTCTGCCGTCAGAGGCTTTGCCTCCACCGGGGCATTCAGGCGCTCTTTGGCCACTGCCAGCATCAGCTTGATGCGGTTTTCCTGATTGACCTTGGTGGCGCTGGGGTCGTAATCGATGGGGGTGATGTTGGCACTGGGGTACAGGGCGCGGATCTTGTTCACCATGCCCTTGCCCACGATGTGGTTGGGCAGGCAGCCGAAGGGCTGGGCGCACACGATGTTGCCGTAGCCGCCCTGCACCAGCTCGATCATCTCGGCAGTCAGCAGCCAGCCCTCGCCCATCTTGGCACCCAGTGAAATGATGCCCTTGGGCTTTTCCACCAGCTCCTTGAAGGGGCCGGGGGCGTAGAAGCCTGCGTCGGCCTCAGCCTTGAGCATGGCGCGCTCGATGCTGTCCAGCCAGTTCAGGAACTGGTCAATGCCGATCTTCACCGCCAGCTTGCCGCCGTACAGGACGTGGTCCTCGCCCATGTTGAAGGCACAGTACTGCACAAAGCCCATCAGGCCCGGGAAGTTCACCTCGCAGTCCTGACTTTCAAGGAACTTCTGCAGGTCGTTGTTGCCCAGCGGGCTGTACTTGACGTAAATTTCGCCAACCACGCCCACCTTGACCTTGGGCACCCGGGTAACGGGGATGGCAGCAAAGTCCTTTGCGATGAGGGGGAAGGTGTGCTTCATCTCCTTGGAGGTGTAGCCCTTGCCTGCCAGCAGCACGCGGCCCAAGCGTTCCACCCACAGGTCTACCATCTTATCGGCAGCCCCCTTCTCGTTCTCGTAAGGTGCAACCTGATTGCGCAGAGCGCACAGCATGTCGCCGTAGAAGATGCAGGCCAGCGCACGGCGGGCCAGCGGCAGGGTCATCTGGAAGCCGCTGTCCTTTTCCAGACCCGAGAAGTTCAGGCTGGCCACCGGGATCTGCGGATAGCCCGCCTTCACCAGTGCCTTGCGCAGCAGGTGGATGTAGTTGGAGGCACGGCAGCCACCGCCGGTCTGGGTGATGAGCAGCGCGGTGTGATCCAGATCATACTTACCGCTGTTCAGCGCATCCAGAAACTGGCCAATGACCAGCAGAGCCGGGTAGCAGGTGTCGTTGTGGACGTATTTCAGGCCCAGCTGTGCCACGGCACTGCCGCAGTTGCCCAGGATCTCGCACTTGTAGCCGTCGTAGCGCAGGGCGTATTCCAGCAGGCGGAACTGGGTAATGGCCATGTTGGGGATGAGGATGGTATGGGTCTTCTTCATCTCCGGGGTAAATTTGGGATAATTGTATTCCATAGGTTCCTCCTATGTTGCTTTCTTAAAAAGCTTTTTGCTCTATCTCTATTTTATTCTGCCTTTTCTGCGGCCACCTCGTCCCGCTCGTCCAGAGCAGCAAACAGACTGCGCAGGCGGATATTCACGGCACCCAGATTGGTGATCTCGTCGATCTTGAGCTGGGTGTAGAGCTTGCCGCCCTCCTGCAGAATTTCGCGGGTCTCGTCGGTGGTGATGGCATCCACGCCGCAGCCGAAGGACACCAGCTGCACCAGATCCATATCCTTCTGGGTGGTGCAGTACTTGGCGGCGGCATACAGGCGGCTGTGGTAGGTCCACTGGTTCAGTACACTGGTGGGGAACTTCTGCACCCGGTTGGAAATGCTGTCCTCGGTAACAACGGCAGCACCGTGGCGGGTGATGAGGCGGTCGATGCCGTGGTTCACCTCGGGGTCCACATGGTAGGGGCGGCCTGCCAGCACGATGATGCGCTTGCCCTGACGGCGGGCTTCATCGATGATCTCGCTGCCCTTCACGCGGATCTTTGCCATGTGGGACTCGTATTCCGCATAGGCGGCATCCGCTGCGGCCTGCACCTCTTTTTCCGAGATGCCGCCAAAGTACTTGGGCAGGATGTTCTTTGCCATCTTGTGCACAAAGTCCTTAGGGCGGTGGATGCCCACATAGTCATAGATGAACTTGGTGCCCTCCAGCTCCGGGCAGTTGCCTGCCAGAACCTCGGGGTAGTAGGCCACCACCGGGCAGTTATAGTGGTTGTCGCCCAGTCCCTCGTCCACATTGTAGGTCAGGCAGGGGTAGAAAATAGCGTCCAGCTGCATCTGGCTCAGGGCCTTGATGTGGCCGTGGCTCAGCTTTGCCGGGAAGCAGGCGGTATCGCTGGGGATGGTAGCCTGACCGGCGAGGTACAGGCCGCGGCTGGACACTGGGCTGGTGTGCACGGCAAAGCCAAGCTTTGTCCAGAAGGCCCACCAGAAGGGCAGCAGCTCGTAGAAGCCCAGACACAGCGGGATGCCGATGGAGCCGCGCTTGCCGGCCACCGGCTTGTACTCGGCCAGAAGCTGCTGCTTGTAGGCGTAGAGGTTCAGGCTGTCGTCGGCGCTCTTGCCGGTCACGGGCTTATCGCAGCGGTTGCCGGAGATGTACTTGCGGCCATCCGCAAAGGTGTTGACGGTGAGCTGGCAGTGGTTGCCGCAGCCGCCGCACTTGACGCTGACCACCTTCTGTGCAAAGGCTTCCAGCTCCTGCTCGTTCATCATGGCAGAAGCAGTCTTGTGGGCCTTCTGGCTCTGGCGCAGGCCGAACAGAGCCGCACCGTAAGCGCCCATCAAGCCGGCAATGTCCGGGCGGATGACCTCCACGCCCATCTCCTTTTCAAAGGCGCGCAGCACGGCTTCATTATAGAAGGTACCGCCCTGCACCACGATCTTGCGGCCCAGCTCTTCCGGGCTGGAAGCGCGGATGACCTTGTACAGTGCGTTCTTGACCACGCTGATGGACAGACCAGCCGAGATGTTCTCGATGCTGGCGCCGTCCTTCTGGGCCTGCTTGACCGAGCTGTTCATGAACACGGTGCAGCGGCTGCCCAGATCCACCGGGCGGTCTGCAAACAGGCCAAGGCTTGCAAATTTCTTCACGTCATAGCCCAGTGCCTGTGCAAAGGTCTGCAAAAAGCTGCCACAGCCGGAGGAACATGCTTCGTTCAGGAAGATGTTGCTGATGGCACCATCTTCGATCTTGAAGCACTTCATGTCCTGACCGCCGATGTCGATGATGAAATCCACATCCGGCATAAAGTATTTTGCAGCGGTAAAGTGCGCCACCGTTTCCACCAGACCGTAATCGCAGCGGAATGCGTTCTTCACCAGCTCTTCGCCGTAGCCGGTGGTGGTCACGCTGGCCACCTGCAGGCCCGGGTGCTCCTTGTAAATTTTGAGCAGCTGCTCCCGGATGAGGGGCAGCGGGTTGCCGAGGTTCGGTTGATAGTTGGTGTAAAGGATCTGGCTCTTCTCGTCCACCACCACCAGCTTGACGGTGGTGGAGCCGGAGTCGATGCCGATATGCACCGGGCCGCACTGCGCGCTGAACGGCACACGCGGCACACTGTGGGACATGTGGCGGGCATGGAAGGCCTCATACTCCTCCTTGCTGGCGAACAGCGGCGGCTCGCTGGCGTAGGTGGCAGTGGCAGCATACTGGTCCAGCGCATCGGCCACCTCGGACAGAACGAAAGCCTTGTCGGCATAGAGGGCAGCGCCCAGTGCCACATACAGCAGGCTGTTCTCCGGGCAGGTGCCGGTCACGTTCAGCGCTTCGTCAAAGCTCTTGCGCAGCACGCTGCTGAAGGTGAGCGGGCCGCCCAGATACAGGATATTGCCCTTGATGGGACGGCCCTGTGCAAGGCCTGCAATGGTCTGGTTGACCACAGCCTTATAAATGCTGGCAGCAATGTCCTCGGTGCGGGCACCCTGATTGATCAGGGGCTGCACGTCGCTCTTGGCAAACACGCCGCAGCGGGACGCAATGGTGTAGGTGCGCTGTGCGTTCTCTGCTGCCTTGTTCATCTCGTCGGCACCCATTTTCAGCAGGGTGGCCATCTGGTCGATGAAGGCACCGGTGCCGCCGGCACAGCTGCCGTTCATGCGCACCTCGGTACCGTTGGTCAGAAACAGGATCTTGGCATCCTCACCGCCCAGCTCGATCACGCAGTCGGTGGCAGGCACAAAGCGCTTGACCGCCACGCGGGTGGAGAACACCTCCTGCACAAAGGGCACGCCGCAGCTGTCGGCCAGACCCATGCCCGCCGAACCGGAAATGCTCAGCAGCGCCTTCTGACCGTGCAACTGCTCGGCATCGATGCGGCGCAGCAGCTCCTGCGCCTTTTCCAGAATATGGCTGTAATGCCGTTCGTATGTAGAATACAGCAGCGCATCATGTTCATCCAGCACCACACACTTGATGGTGGTACTGCCGATGTCAAGACCTACTCTCACGTTGTTTTTCCTCCTAAGGACAAATGCCGGAGGCAAAGCCCCCGGTGGACGGCAAAATCAATTTCTTTGCCAAAAATTAGTTTGGTAACGAATCATTCATTGAATCGCATACAGCTGTATTATAATCCAATTTTGCGGCACAATCAATCAGCGTCCTTTATTTTACACAGAAAAAATAGTATTTTCCGCTCAAAAAGTTAAACATTTTGTGAACTTGTCGCTTTTTATGCGGCTGCACCGGTGTCTCGGCAAAGTTTTTTAACCTTTGCCAACAAAAAAGGACTGCCGCACAGGAGCATCTCCCCCGCAGCAGTCCTTATTCATTATTATAATGCAATCATGCAGCATGCATCACAGCTCGTCCGGGTCGCCGCGCTCCGGCATGGTACGCAGCTCCCGCACCAGCATATTGCGCAGCTGGTACTGATGCTGCTGTGCCTGTGCCGTATCGCCGCCCGTATGCAGCTCTACCGTCGGCTCCGTTATGCGGTCGGTGCACAGCGGAATGGTCACCACTGCCTGTGTGCCCTTTTCCGGTGCGCGCTCCACCCGCAGGCCCCAGCCCATACGGCGGCAGCACTCGCGGCAGAGCAGCAGGCCCAGCTTTGCGCCGCCCAGAAAGCAGCGCCGGTTCTCCAGCCATGCATCCTCGCCCGCTTCCGGCAGGCCGCAGCCATTATCCATCACCGTCAGCTGCCAGAAGCTTTCGCTGCGGCGCAGCATCAGCCGCACTTTGCCGCCCGCACTGCAGGCCCGCAAGGCATTCGAAAGCAGATGCAGGCACAGCAGTTCTGCATCATTGCGGTCCGCCATGACCCGGCAGGCTGTCCAGCCGCCATAGTCCAGCGTCAGTTCCACCCCAAGCTGCGCCTGCACCATATCGGCCTGTGCGGCGACCTGCTGCAGCAGCTGGCACAGGTCCAGCGGATAGAGCCGCGGGTCTTCCTCGGTGCGCAGAAAATCCAGCAGCGACATCACTTCGTTCACAGTGCGGTCCAGCCTTGCCGACGCAGCGCTGATATCGTTCACCGCCTGCCGGGTCTGCTGGTCGGCACCCACATGCGCAAGGTGCTGGTCCAGATATTCGCAATTGCGTCCGATCAGGCCCAGTGCATGGAAGCATGCCTGTTCCACATCCTTCTGCGGGATCGCCTGCGCGGTCAGTGCACCCGCCTCGTTCTGCCGCATCTGCTCCATACCCTTGCGCCTCCTGTGTTTTATGCTCAGTCGTCCTTCTGACGCTGAAGATAATTCTTGACAGTGTAGATCAGTTTACCAGTGGTAGGTTTCTCGTCCGCAAATCCGCTTTCGTCCTTGAAGCGCAGCCACTTGGCCGAGGGCTTTGCTTCCAGCTGGTCGATCATACGCCGGATGCCGCTGTCCACAGCAGAGACCGACACATCGTACTGCTCGCTCACCGCCTGCAGGATCTCCTTGCGGATGGCCAGCTTCTGGCTGGTGCCGTACACCACGCCCACCGCACAGGAAAGATAGTTGCAGTTCACGTCCGGCAGCTGGATGCCCCAGCCCTCATACAGTTCCTGACACTTGCGTTCCATGCGCTGGCTCTGCCGTCCCGGCAGGCGGTACAGCTCCCACAGCAAGTTCTTCAGTTCGGCATGGCCCACATAGCAGAACCCATCGCCCGATTCCAGACAAATGGCACTCGTATTCTCGCCGCCTCGCCCTCATACAAACAGAACAACTATTCGGGTTTGGGACTCCATGCTGCGGATATCTATAAAACTCCAGCCCGCTCATATCTTCCAGCTGGCTGCAGAGGATCACAACATCAAACTGACGGCCCTGACGCAGCTGTTCCAGCAGACGGCCGCCGTTCTGGAAGCAGGTGCACTCCAACGCAGGGCTTTGCTCCTGCAGGTAGTTCTTTTCCACCCGCAGCTCCTTGCGGTCGTAGCTTCCAAGGGCGATCTGCAGCGTTTTTGCTGTGTGCTCACTCTCCACGCAACGCGCCGCCTTTCTGCCTGAGCTGTTCTGTATCGGTCAGTTCTTCTACCACATCCTGCCAGATCTCCGGCTGGACGCCATTCTCACACAGATAGCGCAGGATCCGGTAGCAGAACTCTGGTGCAGCTGCAATGTAGCAGCTTTGCATGTACTGCCGGTTCCCGGTACGGCAAAGCGTCAGGCAGCAGCCGTTTTCGTTGCCTGTATCCATTGAGTATACCAGCGTATATGCTTTCTGCAACCCGTCGATTGCCGAAAACTGACGGATCATAGGTGAAAATGTACGTTCCATAATTTTTCCTCCCTTGCTACAAGGTCCTGCGACGTTTTCAAGGCATTCCTTGTTTTTCTTATCTTATTTTAAAGAGCAGAGAGGGCTGGTTCAATCCTGAAAAAGCGTCTAAAAATGTCAAAATCACATTCGTTGCGTTTTTTTGTCGTGTTTTTCTGTTCTGCGACGCATTTTATTTTGTGCTTACGGTTCATCGCAGATTTTTTGCGTCGTATTGGCAGTGTAATTCTGCTTTCACGATGCTTTTCTGTTTTATCAGGATCTTCCGCTATTAAAATAGCACGACGGCGACGCAAATTCAACCTCCACGTCAATTTTTCCTTTATTTTCCTGTTTTTCTGCCTCAAAAGCCAAAAATACCGGTCCGGTCAAAATTTACGTTGAAATATACACAGTTTTTTCATATTATTTCGGTAAAATAGAAGTGTATAACGCCTTGCTGCGGGTCCTGTATCCGGGCAGTTTATTATAATGTACAGCGGCAGCGTTCCTGCGAGGATGCGCCGGAAAGGCTCACACATGCTCCAACTCAACCACATCAAGAAAGAATACAAAACCGGCGATCTGGTGCAGAAGGCACTGGATGATGTCAGCCTGAACCTGCGGGACAACGAATTCGTCGCCATTCTCGGCCCCAGCGGTTCCGGTAAGACCACCCTGCTGAACGTCATTGGCGGTCTGGACCGCTACGACAGCGGTGATCTGATCATCAACGGCATCTCCACCAAGAAATATACCGACCGCGACTGGGACTCTTACCGCAACCACACCATTGGCTTTGTGTTCCAGAGCTATAACCTCATCCCGCACCAGACAGTGCTTTCCAATGTGGAGCTGGCGCTGACCATCTCCGGCATTTCCGGTGCCGAGCGCCGCAGCCGGGCCACCAAGGCGCTGGAGCAGGTAGGTCTGGGCGACCAGCTGCACAAGCACCCCAGCGAAATGTCCGGCGGCCAGATGCAGCGTGTGGCCATTGCCCGCGCACTGGTCAACAACCCCGACATCCTGCTGGCCGACGAGCCGACCGGCGCACTGGACAGCGACACCAGCATTCAGGTGATGGAGCTGCTGAAGGAGGTGGCCAAAGACCGCCTTGTGGTCATGGTCACCCATAACCCGGAGCTTGCAGAGCAGTATGCTACCCGCATCGTCCGCCTGCGGGACGGCGTGATCCAATCGGACACCGCACCGTTTGCGCCGGATGATTCCGCTCAGGTGCCGCCGGTGCACAAAAATCTGGGCCGTTCTTCCATGTCGCCGCTCACCGCTCTCGCGCTGAGCTTCAACAACCTGCTCACCAAAAAGACCCGCACCCTGCTCACCGCATTTGCGGGTTCCATCGGCATCATCGGCATTGCGCTCATCCTTTCGCTCTCGGCCGGTGTGAGCAATTATATCCAGGAGATGGAACGCTCCACCCTTTCGGAATATCCGCTGCAGATCTCGACCACCGGCGTAGACCTTGCCGCCCTGCTGGACCCGGGAAGCTACACCAGCGCCGTTGCCAACAACACCAATGTGGGCGCCACCAGCGCTTCTTCCACCCCGGAGGGCATGGTCACAGTGCGCGAACTGCTGAGCCAGCTGACCGAGGATAATTCCTCCGTCAATGACCTTGCCTCCCTGAAAAAATATCTGGACAGCGACGAGTGCACCATCTCGGAGGATGCTGCTTCCATCGAGTATTCCTACGGCATCGCACCGCTGATCTACCGCCAGAACAAGGACGGCACCGTGCGCCAGATCTTCCCGGACAGCAGCCTTTCTGTGCTGAACAACACCACCTCTGCCGCCGGCATCGTCTCTTCCATGACCAATCAGAGCGTGTTTACCGAGATGGCCGAAGAGCCTTCGCTGTACGAAGATCAGTACGATGTCAAGGCAGGCCGCTGGCCGGAAAGCTACAACGAGGCCGTTCTTGTGCTGAATTCGGATGGCAGCATCAGCGATTACGCTCTTTATATTCTGGGCATTGAGGACGACAGCGTGATGATGCGTTTTCTGCAGGAGTACGCAAAAAACAAGAACACACAGGCTCCCACCGGCTACGGCACCTACCCCTACGATACCTTTGTGGGCCTGAAATATAAGATCGTTACCAGCTCGGACTATTACGTTTATGACGAAGAACGCCAAATCTGGCGCAACCGCTCCGACGATGAAGCGTATGTGGAGCAGCTTGTGGAAAACAGTCCGGATCTGACCATCGTGGGCGTGGTGCAGCCCCGCGCAGATGCCAGCTCCACCATTCTGCCCATAGGCGTTGCCTATACCCATGCACTCACCTACTACGCCATCGACCATGCAGCCGAAAGTGAAGTGGTAAAGCAGCAGCTTGCCGACCCGGAAGTGAACGTGCTGACCGGCGAGCGCTTTGATGCCGACCAGCGCGAAACCGATCTTGACATTTCTTCCCTGTTCTCGGTGGATACCGATATGCTGAAGGATGCCTTCCAGTTCGATGCAAGCAAGCTGCAGTTCGACCTGAGCGGTGCATTTGATCTGCAGGATGGCAGCTTTGACTTTTCCTCCATCCTTGATCCGTCCGCATTCCAGCTGGATCTGAGCGATCTGGACCTGAGCGACATCGACATGAGCGATGTGGAGCTTCCGGACATGGACGCGCTGGATCTGAGCCAGTTGTTTGCCGATATGGACCTGTCCGTCTCGGAGGATGCGCTGCAGAGCCTGATGAAGAAGATCATGAATGGCTATAAGCGCTATATCATCGGCAACGGCATCTTGAATCTGGATAAGATTGGTTTCTCTTCCTATATGGAGAGCGACCAGTTCAAACAGCTTCTGTCCGAATCCATGGGCGACCTGCTGGACACCACCGGCCTGCAGGAGCAGTTCACCGCTTCGCTGCAGCAGAACCTGCAGGGCATCATGACGAGCTATCTGCAAAGCTACTCGGAACAGCTGAGCCAGAAGCTGGGCGAAGCTCTGCAGACCAAACTCACCGCTGCCATTCAGACCCAGATGAGCACCGTGATGCAGCAGCTGATGACCCAGCTGACCACTCAGTTCAGCCAGCAGATCCAGTCCGCCATCCAGAACAACATCGCTCAGCTCAGCAGTCAGGTGGAAGATGCCCTGAAGATCGACCCCACCGTGTTCCAGAGTGCCGTGCAGGTGAACATGAGCACCGACGACCTTGTGGATCTGGTCAAGATGAACCTGCAGTCCAGCACCACCTCCTACAGCAGTGTTCTTGGTGCACTGGGCTATTCGGATTATGCAAAGCCCGGCAGCATCTGGATCTACCCCAAGAGCTTTGAGGCCAAGAACCGCATCGTGGACAGCCTGAACGCCTACAACGCCGCCATGCGTGCGCAGGGCGAAGAGGACAAGGTGATCGTATTCTCGGATACGGTCGGCACCCTGATGAGCGCCGTGACCAAGATTGTGGATATGGTCAGCAATGTGCTGGTGGCCTTTGTTGCCATCTCGCTGGCGGTTTCTTCCATCATGATCGGTGTCATCACCTATATCAGCGTGCTGGAACGCCGCAAGGAGATCGGTATTCTGCGTGCCATCGGTGCATCCAAGCACAATGTCTCCGAGGTGTTCAATGCCGAGACCTTCATTATCGGAATGTGCTCCGGCGTGATCGGCGTGGGCCTGTGCCTGCTGCTGCTGATCCCCGGCAACATGCTCATCCACTCCATTGCAGGAACCACCAGCGTCACCGCTGTGCTGCCGCCCAAGGCTGCACTGGTCCTGATCGTTCTGGCTACCCTGCTCACGATCCTTGGCGGTCTGATTCCCGCCCGCAGCGCAGCCAAGTGCAACCCCGTCACCGCCCTGCGTTCTGAGTAATTTCCTTTCTCGACAAGCAAAAGGAGTCGCTGCATCACGCAGCGGCTCCTTTTTTTGATGTCCGGTGATTTATCTCAATTTCTCGTGTAATTCCTCATGCAGTTCCTCGCGCTCTTCCTTCAGTTCCTGCTTGAGAGTCCGGTCGATTTCCCGTGTCTCCTGCCGGATCTCAGCCAGATCCTTTTCGATCGCAGGGTTTTCTTCGATTTCTTCCCGGATGAACATGAGCGCAAAGCTTACCAGCAGCAGCCCGCAGGAGATCCAGATGGTCTTTCCTGCCAGCCGCGCTGCTCCCATGCTTCCAATACCGGCACCCACCGCGAACAACAGAATGATGCCAAAATAACGCATCATCCGATCCTTAACTTTCGGTTCATGGGTCTTGCTCCAGATGCAGAATGCTTCCACACCGCTGCGCAGGTCACCAATGCACATGGTGCTGGCAAATGCATAGCCGTTCACCTTGCGGAACGCCTGCACCTGCATTGCGCAGGAGAAGGAAACGATGGCGTTTGCCAGCAGATTCTGCTCCTGCGGTAAAAAACCTACAATGAACAGCAGAAGCACTTCGCCCAGCACCACCAGCTGCCGCCAGTGAAGCCGCTGCATGTTGCAAAAGCTCTCCCGCATCTTTTCTGCCACCAGTACGCCCAGCGCAAAAGCACACAGAGGAACCAGATAGTGCAGCACCCGATCCCACTGACCATCCATGATGTTGGAACTCAGCAGCACGATGTTGCCGGTCTGTGCATTTGCAAACACCTTACCGCGGAACAGATACGTATAGGCATCCTGCAGCCCGCCCGAAAGCGAAAGGAACACCGCCGTCAGGAAGGACTCTGACATCTGCCCATGATGTTTTGTTTTCATATTACCTTTTCCCCTCTTTTCGTACCCTATTATAATATATTTTTACAGCTTGGTCCATATCAGTTTTACATATCCGGCATGTGTATCCCTGCGCTCTGCCAGCGCCGAAAATACGGCCCGCACTTTGCATTCCCTCACAGGTTGTGTTAGAATAAGAAAAAAGCTTTTCCAAAGGAGAACTTCCTTATGCCGAATATTGTCGAGATCACAGACCTTTCCGCACCGGAGCTGGATGTCTATGCCCGCCTGACGCAGGCGCAGCTGCGCAATCGTCTGGAACCGGAAAAAGGCATCTTTATTGCCGAAAGCCCCAAGGTGATCGCCCGCGCGCTGGATGCCGGATACACACCGCTCTCCCTGCTCATGGAGCGTAAACAGATCACCGGCCCGGCTGCCGATATCCTGACCCGTTGCGGGGATGCCCCGGTGTACACAGCCGACCGCGAGACCCTTGCCAGCCTGACCGGCTTCGAGCTGACCCGCGGCGTGCTGTGCGCCTTCCGCCGCCCGCTGCCGCGCAGCGTGGAAGAGGTCTGCCGCAATGCCCGCCGGGTGGCCGTTCTGGAGGGCATTGTGGACTCCACCAATGTGGGAGCGATCTTCCGCAGCGCCGCTGCACTGAACATGGATGCCGTGCTCGTTACTCCTTCCTGCTGCGACCCGCTGTGCCGCCGTGCCGTGCGTGTGAGCATGGGCACCGTGTTTCAGGTGCCCTGGGCGCAGATCGGCACCTGCCCTGCCGACTGGCCGGAAAACGGCATTGCTCAGCTGCACAGTCTTGGCTTCAAGACTGCTGCCATGGCTCTGAGCGACCGTTCCGTAAGCATTGACGACAGCGCTCTTTCCGCCGAGCCGAAGCTCGCCATCGTGCTGGGCACAGAGGGTGACGGCCTTGCCCACAGCACCATTGCCGCCTGTGACTACACCGTAAAAATCCCTATGTCCCACGGTGTGGATTCCCTGAACGTTGCCGCTGCCAGCGCTGTTGCTTTCTGGCAGCTAGGCAACCGCTGAGCGATGCTTTTTGGCCCTGCCCAAAATACTTGACAAATTTCCCGAACAGAGTTACACTTACAGGGTCATCACATGGGCCTATAGCTCAGTTGGGAGAGCGTTCGGTTCGCATCCGAGAGGTCAAGGGTTCGAATCCCTCTAGGTCCATAAAAAACAAAACGTACCTGCCGTATCTCGGCAGGGCGTTTTTCGCTAGTTTTCCGTTTCAACGCACTGTCTTAGAACATCACAGAACGCCATATCATCATCTACGGCGGCGATTGCGGCGTTGATCAAAGTCTCTCGATCAGTGTTGCCCCAGTTAATATGCAGACCATATTCCAACGCCATGCAGCGAATCAATTCACGGGTGCTACGGCCATTTCCCTCACGGAATGGATGGATGATGTTCAGTTCGGCCATCGTCTGCGACAGATTTTGAATCTGCTTTTCTTTATCCTGTTCGGCAAGCAGCTTCTTGGAGTGAATGGTTTTGAACACTCGCTCTAATTCTCGGTCAATCAGGTCTGGCGGGTAGAACATCGTGTCGCCCTTGCTGATTTGCTCCTTGCGGATGTGCCCTGCAAACGGGTACACATCTTCAAAAAGGAAGCGGTGAATCCGAAATAAGTGAGTTTTGGTAAAACATCCCTTGATTGGCTCCTGTAACAGAGCCATCTGTTTTACAGCCGTAAATTCTTCTTCGGCCTGTTTGAGTTCGGCTTTATCATGAATGTTCAACTTGTTGATCAGAACATCCGTATCCGGGTAGCAGTATATGGACTGCACTGTGGTGTAGACATCATACTTTGAGAACATAATCAGCCCTTCTTCGCGTACTTTGCGCGCAGTTCATTCACGACCTGCTGATAGCTGGCTTGACCGCTGCCAATGCGGTCAAGGTTGCTGCGTGTATCTTTGCTGATGGTCATGCCCTCAATGGCAAAGGTTCCATACACATTGCGGAGGTTGCTCTTGTGCTGGGCAGGGGTAGTATACTTGACACTCATGGTTGAGTCTCCTTTTAATCCACATGGTACTATATAAAGTTTATCGTGTATGCGTACTCTTGTCAATCTATAACTTGATGCCAAATATAAAAAGTGCATGCATCCGTTCGTCGCCCTTGAGGTCGAGTTCACTCTTTGCACGTGACTACTTCTTTCTGCGCTACTTCCATGTCCTTGCGAAGCATATCCTGAAGCAGCTTGCTTTTGGAACACTCTAAAATCTCCGAAAACTTGGTGCATACGATACTCTCTACGATTGCGTCCAGTTTTGTTACACCGTAGCCGGACTGTCCATCGCATTGACCCGGATGCCGTACATTATAATGGCAGCTATAACGGAACCGCTTTTCCTTCACCGTGGAGCCATCCGCACCAGCCCGGTTCCCAGAACCATAAGCAGGAGAATCGAAGCCGTCCTTATTTTTTTCATTGCAGGGACTCCTATTCTTTATCTTCCAAAATAAAAAACGCAGCGCACCCCAATTCTATGGGCTGCACTGCGTCTGAGCGTCTGGCGTTTTGCTTGATTGAATTATTCTGCCGCCAATTTCAAAAATTTCTTGTCCGACTGGATGCTCTGGGTCACAAACTTCCCATCCCGGAACAACGCGTATGTTGTGACGGGTGCGGGCACATTCTGTGCCGTCTCTTTCTCGGTGATGTGGATGGCTTTGAACGGAATCCCGTGTTCCCTTGCAGCCTCCTGCACCTTTGGCACCCAATAATAGGTGTAGGGGCACTGGTCGGTATAGTAGAGGACAAAGCCGTTTTCCTCCACCTTGGGATGCTTGGCGCAGGCCTTGAATTTTGGCGGCTGGGCATTCTCTGCAAGGGGCAGATACATGAGGTTGATGCCGCAATCGGAGATGTCCGAAACCTTAAAGCCCTTATGGTTCAAAAACTTTGGGTCAGCAAGGAATTCTCGTTTGCGCCCCTCTGCACACAGAATACAAACGCCGTTTTTGCCCTGCGCCTTGGCATCCCGAAGGCATTCTTCCAGCAGCTCGCTGGAATAGCCGTGCCCTTTCAAGGAGCCGGAGACCCACAGACAGTTGATATAAAGCCAGCCTGCCGCTTCAATGGGCACCCATGCGTTTTCTGCCGGGATGTACTCGATAAAGCATTTGCCGCGCTCCGCACTGCGGTAAAAAACAAGCCCCTCCTCAAATCGCTGCTTAAGCCATTCCTTCTTGGCAAGGCTCTGTTTGCCGGACATGGCACAACAGATGTGTTCCTTGTCGATGTTTTCTTTTGTGATTCGGATATACTCCATCGAAGCGTCCCCCTATATCCTTATGCCTTCTCCGACACAGTTTCTTCCATTTTCCCGTCTGCCGTGCCGTTGACGGTGATCTGCCCGGCAGCAATGCTTTAGGCTCTTTAAAGAATATAGCACAGAACGCCCGATTGTTCCATGATGAGTGCAGTAAGTTGTAAAAAGCCGCTGTGTCGCAGAGCGCTTCTCCGACACAGCGACTTTTTTGTTTTTGGCTGCGGCTTACCGCATCCGTCCATCGCCGCCCATCAAGGCGGTCATTTCCTCAAGATAGTCCAGCGGAAACGGCGGAGAGCACAGGGGCTTCATGGCAATGCTCATGAGCTTCATGGGATTGTCGTCTGCCGCCACCCGGTTGGAGCTGAGCTTTCCGCAGCGTTTGCAGCGGTGGATGATGGCCCATTCGCCGCCCTTGCGCACCCAGACGGCCACCGGCTCCATGATGCCGCCGCAAGCATACATTCCAAAGCAGATCTTGTTTTCTTTACAAGCAATCTGTCATCATAGATTCCGCCGACGATTTTACCGCGATAATAAAGGATATATTCTCCCATCATAGACCGATACGAGATATCATCCAAATCTGATAGCTGTTCCAAAATAAAATGAAGATATTCTTTGCTGGAAGCCATTATTTCACACCACCCTTCGTATTGATTCATCGGATGATTTCATTTTTCACCTCGTTCAATGTTAAAGGTACGGAAGAACAGCTTTACATGAGCGTCCAACTTTTCAAGGCTTTCGGCTTCTCGTTCCGGCTGGCGGTCGCAGACACTGAGCAGGGTGATGACCGGGGAAACGTACATCCATGCCAATGTATCCGGGTCCTCATCCCGAATTTCGCCGCCTGCGATCAGGGAACGGAAAATTCCTGCATGGTAAGAGATCATACGGTCCACATAGCGTTCCGAGAACAATGCTGCAAGCTCCGGGGAGCGGAACTGCTCCAGCGTCATCATCCGGCGGAACTGACTGACCTGCTTATCGTGCAAAGAATACAGGAAGATCTGCCGAACTTTGTCCGCAAGAGCCTGCTCCGGGATATGAGAAAACGTAGGGCAGTCCTGCTTTACATTCTGCACATGAATGTCGATCCTGCCCGTATCTTTTTCGTAGTGGGCAGCCGTTGATTCCACGATGGCATCAAAAAATCGCCTGCTTGCTGGGGAAATGGTTGTAAAGCGAGGGAGCCTTGATGCCGACCGCTTTTGCAATTTCACCCACGCTGACCGCATCATACCCTTTGGCCGAAAACAGTTCCAGAGATTTTTCCAGAATACGCTACTTGGTATCTTCCATTTTCCCTCGCCCTTTGCTAACTAACATTTGTTAGTTCTACTATAATCAAAAAAAGTTTCCGTTGTCAAGCGTTTTTTCTGAAAGACAACGGAAACTTGGTCATTACCGCAGGCCAACAGCGTCCATGATTACTTCAATGCTTTCCCCAGGCTGATTTCCCCAGTTATGTTCAGTTTAACCGTGATAGTCTCCCGTAGTAGAATCTACGCAAAGGTCAGCGTAAAGTTCTTTGCAGGCTGCTTTCCGACCCAGCCCCATAATGGTTCATACTTGCTCATACTCATTCAGCTTCGCAGTATTCGGTGCAGGGAGGGTGTTTTCCGCAGAGTTTGATCATTCGCCGGATTCCATGTGCCGCATACGTTCCATCAGACGCAGATGTTCCAGAAAACTTTTTTCCTTGAGGATGGCGATGCCTTGTTCCTCGTCCCCAAGGATCAGCAGATTATCCCCCGGTTGTATGTCAAATATCTTCCGTGCATTTGCAGGGATGACGATCTGCCCTTTATCTCCCACTTTTACCATGCCGAAAACGTGTTTTCCTTTGGGTGGCACTTCCAGCCCTAAGTTTTCCCGGTCGGTTTTCTCGTAGTTCACGAGGTCATCCATAGAAACACCGAAAATATCTGCCAGCCGCTTGCAGCGTTCAATGTCCGGCAGAGATTCACCTGTTTCGTACTTGGATAAGGTCTGGTGTGTCACGCCGATTTTTTCCGCCAGTTCGTCCTGTGAGTAACCGTGGATCTTACGAAGTGAGATTAAATTGTCCTTAAACATTTTTTCTCCTTTACGATTCCAAGGACGCACCAGCGCAGAATCGGGATTCGGCTGATGAGTTCATCCAGCAGGAATGCGCCCACAAAGGCTCCGGTGCCCACCAGAAGATAGACCAGCACTTCCGGCGTGTTGGGGGCATGTTCGTGCAGTTCATACGAGATCACAGCAATGGGCAGATAATGAAAAATGTACAAACCCCATGACTTCTTCGCCATCCAGCGTGTGAATGCGGTTGAGGTATCGGCATATTTTTTCATCGTTGTAAGGATTCCAAGAATGGCAAACCAGCAGTAAACGCAGGCATGGATGTTGTTCAGAACCGGTGCAATGGCGTAATTTTCACCAAAATAGCGCACGGTGTACGAGATGCCAAGCACAGCCGAGACTGCGTCAAACATCCACCACCACTTGCACAGCCGTTCCATTACTTCCTCGTGGGAAAGCAGAAAATAGCCTGCAAAGAAGCAGAATCCATAAATACCGAACCGATAAACGGTGACGACCGGGGTGTTCAATACCTGTGCCGAGCCATAAACAACGATCGTCAGCATCAGGATGCTCCAGACCGGTGCTTTGGAACAGAAGTTCCAGACCCGGTCTTTTTCAATTTTCCGAACCACAAGCAAAAGCATGGAGAACAGCCAGAGCATCTGGATGTACCACAGAGGTCCTACACCAGACAGCACGGTGATCAGATATACTATAGGCATCGGAAGGTCCGCAATGTTCAGTCCGCCGCCAATTTTCAGGTTATAGATACCAAGAAGCCACTGGAACACGAACAAGCCGATCGTAGACGGAACCAGCAGCTTGCGGGTTTTATCTTTCACAAATTGTTTTGTGGTATGGCTTTGCAGATAGTACCGTGCGCTCATCCCCGACACAACAAACAGCAATGCCATGAACCAAGGGTAGACCAGATATTGAAAGCAATCCTGTAACTGATGCTCCCGGAAGGGGCCAATCACACCAAAAGGCTGCACGCCATTGAACATATAGACCACATGGTAGATCACCACTAAAACCACCGTCATCCAGCGAATATTATCCAGATACAGCTTTCTTGCAGGGGCCATGACATTCCCACCTTTGCAATGATTTTTAACACAGTATAGCACAAAGTCTTTTTCTTTGCGACCAACTTTCCTTGGCAAAACTATACGGTTCCTGTTAAGAATCGTTGCGATTCATCTGAATCTGCAAACAAAACGAAAGACCGCGCCGTAAACGGAACACAGCTTACGCAATGCCGTCGCATATACAACGGCGACTTTTGCGTTGCAAAAAGCTTGTTGGTGGGGAGTGCCCCAAACCCCTTTGTTCTGCATTTCCCAATGCAGGCTGCACCTCCCTGCAGGATGCTTTTGAGGGTGTCAATCAGTACATCCTAAAACAAAAGCCGCCCGAAGGCGGCAAGATGCATCACGGAAGCAAATATGAACGCGGCTCAGGGCCATCAGAACAGATCCAGCATGTTGTCCAGATAAATTTCTTCCCGGACGCGCAGCTGATACTCAGGCTTTGTCATGTAGTAAAGCAGAAATTCCAGTATCAACGCGCTGCCCAGTCCCCGCCCCTCGATTTTGAAGTTGGAAAAGCCGCCGGGCAGATAAATTTTGCGGATATCCCCGGCCCGATGAAGCCGGGGTTTTCCATTGCCTTTGAAAAACGATAGCCCTGCTGTGCGCCCGGCGCTGTGCAGCGGTGGTCCGGGCAGTCCTCGCCCAGATTTTTGCGGCTGACATTCTCGTAGCAGTGCTTTCTGTCCCGGCAGCCGTACCAGCAGCATTCGTTGCACAGAAATTCCACCTTGTCCTTCTGATCCTGCGGCAGGGTATCCAGCTCTGCAAACGACTTGTTCAGGCGGAAATCCGGCACAACATAGCGGAACTCTTCCCGTTCCGTCTCTCTGCGGAGCTGCTGAAAATCTGTAAGGACCTTTGTTGTGGAGGACACGAAATAAAGGCCCGGATACTGCCTTTTCAGGTAGTCCAGCAGCAGGTCCGAATGGACGATGACACCATTCTGCACACGGTTTTCTTTTTCAAACAGCGCACAGAGGGCATTGCATTTCCGGTCTGCAAGGTGCTCTTCCCGGAGCAGCGAATTGCTGAAGGTGAGCCGGGCCGATATGCCATATTCCTGCATCAGTGCAAGCACCCGGTGCGGCTGTGCATCGCCAAAGCCAGTGCGGCCCCGCCCCAGATGCAGTCGGCCGGTGCACCGTAGACCGAACCGATCTCGCACCAGTCGTAAAAATATTCCCTGTGTTCACGGAACAGCGGCAGAAACACACGGTACAGTTCATAAAATTCAAACAGTCCCGGAAGATGATAATATGCCGTGCCGCGTTCGTGCTGTGCCATTGCTGTGTGTGTTCCTCATTTCTGTAAGTTTCAGCTTCCCTGCAGCAGCTTTTGCGCTGCACCCGAAGATCTTTTTGCCAGTATAGCACAGTCCTGCCGGGAAAGAAATCATCTTCCTCTTGACCTTGAGCGCACTCCAAGTTTTATCATGTGCATGCTGGTGATCTTATCTCTCCCATTATATTCCTTTCTCTGCGAAAGAACAAGAAGTATCTTCATGTCTGACATGAAAAAACAGATTTTGATCTTCCTTACCACTCCTGAAAGAACGAGACGAGCTTTGCCCAGCTTTCGCGCCTTGCTTGACAGCACAGCGCCTGTTCTGTCAAGAGATGAAACGTTTTTCGTGCATTGCGAAAAATGTTTCGGTTCACATGCTCTGCGGCTCGATCTTCACCGTTCTGCCGCCCAGGTTTTCGTAAATGCGGTGGGAGACTGAGAGCACCGTGCGGCCTGCAGAGGCGCGGCGCAGTGCTTCCAGCACACGGGCTTCCGTTTCAGCGTCCAGATTTGCTGTGACCTCGTCCAGCAAAAGCACAGCCGGGTCCGCCGCCGCAGCGCGGGCAATGGACAGCAGCTGCCACTCACCCTGCGAAAACATGCCATCGCTGCAAATGGTGTCGCAGCCTTCCGGCAGGGCCTGAATGGCTTCGTCAATGCCCGCAAGCTTTGCCGCATTCCGTGCCATCTCTGCAGTGATCTGCGGATCGCCCAGCGTGATCTGCTCCAGCACGGTGCCCGGCACGCGGGCAAAATGCTGCTCCACACAGCTGATGCAGGTGCGGCGCTCCCGGTCGGTGATGTCCGCCACCGGTACGCCGCCAATGGTGACGGTGCCGCTTTCGGCCGGGTACAGCCCCAGCAGCAGCTTGAACACGGTACTCTTGCCCGCGCCGGTGCGGCCGATCAGCGTGACCTGCTCGCCCTGTTTCACGGTCATCGAGAAGTCATTCAGCACATGTTTCTCGCCATAGCCAAAGGTGACGTGGGAAAGTTCCACATCGCCCCGGGCCGCCCTGGTACGTTGTGCGGAAATTTCCCGTTCC
>ENA-OQNT01000054-OQNT01000054.1-human-gut-metagenome-genome-assembly--contig:-NODE-54-length-29385-cov-5.488140_pt1 | contig 29385 bp, 27 predicted proteins | sample MGYA00242634_ERZ504890 | MGnify/ENA primary metagenome ERZ504890 (study PRJEB26092, sample SAMD00036379) | human gut metagenome | host: Homo sapiens | study: EMG produced TPA metagenomics assembly of... | reverse complement strand
GAATACAAAAAACAAAAACTAAATAGCTACGAAAACACTGGGTTTTTACTTAGGTTTTAAAAGAAACCAAGAAATTAAATTTTAAAAAAATAAGTACAAAATTTCTAAAAAGGGGTTAAGCATTTTAAATCTGTGCCGAAATATATGATGTAAACGGAATGAAACACATTATCCATTGTGTTTCACCATACATGGACATGTGAACCTAGGCACATGCTCATAGTGAAAATTTCATAACATGCCGGATAAAATGGATTTTATCCGGAACAAAATAACAATACATGGAGGTACATATTATGGTAGTACAACATAACATGCAGGCAGCAAATGCCAACAGAATGCTCAACGTAACAACAGGTCAGCAGGCTAAATCTACAGAGAAGCTCTCTTCTGGATACAGAATCAACCGTGCAGCAGATGATGCAGCAGGACTTTCAATTTCTGAAAAGATGAGAAAGCAAATTCGCGGTCTTGATAAAGCTTCTTCTAATGCAGAAGATGGTGTATCTGCAGTACAAACAGCAGAGGGGGCTCTTACAGAGGTTCACTCAATGCTCCAGCGTATGAATGAACTTGCAACACAAGCATCTAACGGAACAAACTCTACAACTGATAGAAGTGCAATCCAGGATGAAATTTCACAGCTTACAACAGAGATTGATCGTGTCGCTGAAACAACTAAATTCAACGAGACATATCTTCTTAAAGGAGAAGATGGTTCGAAGACTGTAGATTTACAGGCTCATGATGCTGGTCTTAAAGGATCATTGGTTAACAATGGTGATGGAACAGCTACTTTCAAAATGGATGCATTAAAAGCTGGAGATAAAGTAACAATCGGTGGTAAAGAGTATACAATTGGAAATACTACAGAAGAGGATGTAAAGAACTTCTTAAAGAAGGCCGGTGTTGATGATAAAAGTGGTAGCGCTGATGTTTCAATAAAAAACAATGCAACAACTACTACCTATAAATATTATACAGCTGTTGCAGCAGATACTGCACAAAATAAAAAAGGATATGCGGCAGGATGGTATGCTACTACACCAGATGCAACTAATGGAGCAACTCCTGATGCCACTTCCTATGAAGAACTTGCAAAGAAAGACGGAGAATTCTCAGTAGGAAACCAGACGCTTACCAAGAAAACAATCAAAGATGATGCTAATAACGATGGAATTGATGATAATAATTCAAGCCTTATAACTATAGAAAAGGCATATGAATTTGCATCAAAAGAACTACTTGCAGCTAATCAAATTGGTGATACTGAAGGAAGCGCTAAAGTAGAGAATCTTAATGCAGCAAAAGCAGATGGTTCATTCAAAATCACTTTAGGTCAGGCAAAGGTTGCAAATGCATTAAGTTTTAATCTTCATGTTGGTTCAGATGCTGATATGACAAATAAGATTCAGGTTAATATCGAGACAATGAACTCTTCATATCTTGGTATCAAAGGTCTTAACGTAAATGATGACTCAGGAATTGCTGGAACATATGCTATTGACGCTATCTCTGATGCATTACAGAAGGTTTCAGACCAGAGATCTTCACTCGGTGCTGTTCAGAACCGTCTTGAGCACACAATCAACAACCTCGACAACGTAGTTGAGAATACTACATCAGCTGAGTCTCGTATCCGTGATACAGATATGGCTAAAGAGATGGTTAACTACAGCAAGAACAATATTCTTGCACAGGCTGGACAGTCTATGCTTGCACAGGCTAATCAGTCTAACCAGGGTGTACTCTCACTCCTTCAGTAATTACAACTACTATATGATTTACTTTGCAAAAGGAACCTTCGGGTTCCTTTTGGCGTTATACACATACTTACATGAAATTTCATGAAACTTACATAAACTAATATTTATACTTGCCTTTTTACAATAATGAATAGTAAAATAAAGTTGATATCGATTTCTCCTTAGATATTAAGAGTGTAATTATCAAAAGAAGCCAAAATAATAAACAATAACCTATTAAGTGAGTTTCTCATTAGGCACAGAGCAGAGGTGATAGATGTGTGTATAACAGAGTATGATGAACAGGCATTTGTTAACGGAATTAGAGAAGAAGGTAGAGAGGAAGGCAAGGCCCTGACACTGTATTCATTGGTGAATAGTGGCAACCTAAAGCCTGATATTGCCGCAAAGGAACTTGGAATAAGCATTCGTGAATTTGAGACTGCCATGAAAGAGGCTGGAATGAACAGGCCTGTATCAAAATAGTTCAAACAAGCAGTTTGTTGGGTTTATTTATACTTGCCAATTTATAGCTGTAAATAGTATAATATAGTTGACATCGATTTCTCCTTAGATATTAAGCGTGTGATTATCAAAAGGAGTACTATATGAAATTAAATAAAAAATATAAGGATAGATTGTTCTGTCTTTTATTTGGAAATGAAGAATACAAGGAGAACATATTATCTTTGTATAATGCTTTATGTAATACAGCACATACGGATGTGAATGAAATCAAGCTTTACACAATCGATAACGTGATTTATATCGAGATGAAAAATGATGTATCGATTCTTCTGGATAGTTATTTACATCTATGGGAGCAGCAAAGCTCCTACAATCCAAACATGCCGCTTCGTGGCTTGATGTACTTCAGCAAAATGTATGACCGCTATATTGTCGAGCATTCCTACAATATCTATGGTTCGACGCTGGTAAAGCTTCCAACACCGAGATATACGGTGTTGTACAATGGTACATCGAAGCAGCCGGCATTTATGAAGCTTAAGCTGTCAGATGCGTTTATCCATGAGGATACAAGTGGAGATTTTGAGTGGACTGCCAACATGGTAAACATTAACCATGGTATGAATGATGAGCTTTTAAACAATTGCAGACCATTGCAGGAATATATGCTGCTTATTGAGGAGATACGTAAGAACCGGTCTAATGGCATGGAAGTGGAGCAGGCAGTTGATAAAGCTGTAACTTATTGTATAAACAATAACATATTAAGTGAGTTTCTCACTAAGCACAGAGCAGAGGTGATAGATGTGTGTATAACAGAGTATGATGAACAGGCATTTGTTAACGGAATTAGAGAAGAAGGTAGGCAAGAAGGTAGAAAAGAAGGTAGAAAAGAAGGTAGGCAAGAGGGCAGAGCCTTGACACTGTTTTCATTGGTTAATAGTGGTAACCTAAAGCCTGATATTGCAGCTAAGGAGCTTGGAATCAGCATTCACGAATTTGAGATTGCTATGAAAGAGGCTGGAATGAACTGGCCTGTATCAAAATAGTTCAAATAAACGGTTTAGTTTATCAGTTTTATTTATTTTTCTGTTTCTGATATGCACCTCAGGTATGGCAACATTGTCATAGCTGATAGGTGCATTTTCTTTATCAGTGTCATCGTGGCTTTCGGTGCTTTTTACGTGCACCTCTGGGATTGCCACGTTGTCAAAAGTTAAATCGTAATTATGTTTTTCTTTTTCTTCTCTGTTTTTAAATATTTTTCTCAATTTTTTAAACATATTTTTCTCCGGTTGTTTTACAGTAGGTTTATAAAGAATGTGATTACAAGGCTGTTCAAAAAGTCGGCAAACAGGCTTCCTACGAGCGGTATGAGCAGATATGCCTTAATGGATGGCACATATTGGTCGCAGACAGCCTGCATATTTGCCATGGCATTTGGGGTGGCTCCGGTTCCGAAGCCGCAGGTGCCCGATACAAGTATGGCTGCATCGTAGTCGCGCCCCATGATGTTGAACTCGATAACATACGTGAATATGATTATGAGAAGCACCTGTGCTGCAAGCAGTATGACTAGCGGGAGAGCGAGTGATGCAAGCTCCCATAGTCTTAGTGTGATCATTGCCATGCCTAGGAATAGAGAGAGGCTTATACCTCCCAGGTCATTTATCTCTCCCATATGGATGGTGGCGATTCCTGTGTACTCACATATGTTTCGCATGAGTGCGGCTGCAAGCATCGCTCCTATATATATCGGGAAGGTGAGCCCTGTCTTTGTGAGCAGCATTGTAAAGATGGTTCCGACACCTATTGCCAGGATGAGCTGGAATACGGCATCAGCATACATATTTGTGTGGCGCTCATGCTTTTTCTCATCCTCCACCAGCAGGCTGTCGTCATCGTTTGCTGCTGTATTAAGCAGGCTATGCTTTTCAATCAGTCTTTTTCCAAGAGGTCCGCCTATCAGGCTTCCAAAGATGAGACCAAAGGTAGCTGCTGCTGTACAGATGGTTGTGGCGCCCTTTATGTTCAAGTCCTCAAGCACCGGGCCAAAGGCTCCTGCGGTGCCGTGTCCGCCTACCATAGGGATAGAGCCGGTGCACATGCCGATTAGCGGATTTAAGTTTAAGAGCTTTGCAAGCCCCACGGCGGTTAGGTTTTGCAATATGATAAGTGTGATAACAAGTCCCAAAAATACGATGAGCGATTTGCCTCCGCTTTTTAATACCTTGAGATTTGCCTGGAAGCCTACAGATGTAAAGAAGAATACCATGCAGACCTCGCGCAGTGTGTCATCAAAGGAAAATTCTGTGATTCCTGTGACATAGCATATGCATGTCATGATGGCGAAAATCAGTCCGCCTATGACAGGTGCCGGAATACAGAATTTCTGAAGAAAATATATTTTCTTTTTTAAATAGTTTCCAAGTAGTAGTACAAGCACTGCAACGGCCAGTGTCTGGTACATGTCAAGTTGTATTTTCATGTGTTACCTTTCAATTTTAATTTATTATATTCTTGTTATTTTCTTCTTATATTTTGAATATTATATATTGAACTAAAAATTAATTCGCGAATTAATTTGTGCTATATCCACAGTCTTCATAATACCTTTTCGCTCCATTGTGGAATGGAATAGGTATATCGCCTGTTGCAAAGTCATATGTCAGCTCAAGCTTAAGAGAGTTGGAGTAGGAGAGCTCATTTTCTTTTTCAAACAGGAGCGATGTAAGCTGCTCAATTGTATCGTCGGATACATCAGACTTTGTGATAAGCACAGATTTTACACCTATAGTGCTTATATCTGCGGTCTGGCCTGTGTATGTGCCGGCAGGTATGACCTCGCTTGTGTAGGCAGAGCTGCTTTCAAGCATCTTGCTTATCACAGTATCAGTCAGCGGGATAAGCCTTATGTCGCATTCCTTTGAGAGCTCATCTATGACAGTGGTGGTGAGTCCGGCAGTGCAGAAGAAGGCATCTATATCACCGGCTTTTAGCTCTTTTGTGGCCTCTATATAGTCCAGGTTTTTGGTGGCTACAAGGGATGATGGCATACCGGCGAACTCAAGGATCTGTGTGGCGTTTCGCTCGGTACCGGATTCCTCTGCTCCGATGCTTACAGTGTGTCCTGACAGGTCATCAAGAGTCTGTATGTCTGAATCAGCGCGGACCACAAGCTGACAGGTCTCGGTGTAAAGCCCTGCTATAGCCCTTAAATCTTCATTTGTCTTGTATGCGTCGGCTATCAGGTCTGCCTGTGCGATGCCTATCTCTATATAGCCATCGGATAAAAGCCTTATATTGGCATTAGAGCCTGCTGTGGTACGGACCTTGCAGGTAAAGTCATAGCCCTGTTCATTGGCAAGCTCCGTAAATGTATTTGCAAATGAATAGTACATTCCGCCAATATCGGCTGCTCCGAAGCGTATTGTGCTGCTGGAGTTGGTGCAGCCTGTCAGTGCGAAGAGTACTATGCAAAGCATGATACTGATTTTTTTCTTCATGTTTTGTCTTTATCCTTTCATTTTTTCATAATTGCTATGAGTATTTTACAAAAAATTTTCTAATATGAAAAGATTTAATTTAAATTTTTCTTAAATTCCATAGACTTGTGATTGTAAAAATAATATAATAAATTAGTTGTAGAAAATATTTTAAAGGAAGGAAATTATTTATGGAAATCTTTGACATTATCAAGTCTGTTATATTTGGAATTGTGGAGGGCATTACAGAGTGGCTGCCTATCAGCAGCACCGGCCACATGATTCTTTTGAATGAGATTTTACCACTTAGAATAGGAAAGAACCCGGATGATTTTTACAGTATGTTTGAGGTTGTTATCCAGCTTGGAGCCATTATGGCGGTTGTTGTTTTGTTCTGGAGCCAGATCTGGCCATTCGGCAGGAAGGATAACAAAGCTCCTCTTGCAAAGACAGGTATCGGTGCATGGGTCAAGACTGATATCTTTGTGCTGTGGTTTCATATTCTTGTTTCAACTATCCCGGCAGCTGTTATAGGAATACTTTTTGATGATGTATTCGAGCGACTGTTTTACAATTTCCAGACAGTAGCTATCATGCTTATACTCTTTGGTATCGCTTTTATTGTGATTGAGACCAGACATAATGGCAAGTCTGCCAAGATTAATTCACTTGTCGACATAAGCTACACGACTGCGCTTATGATTGGATTTTTCCAGCTTATTGCAGCTGTTTTTCCGGGTACATCACGTTCAGGCGCTACTATTGTCGGAGCTCTCTTAATTGGTGTTTCAAGGACTGTTGCCGCTGAGTATACATTTTTCCTTGCGATTCCGGTTATGTTTGGTGCGAGTCTTCTGAAGCTTGTTAAATTTGGATTTCATTTTACAGGGGAAGAGGCTGCTATTCTGATTATCGGCATGATTGTGGCATTTGTTGTTTCACTTATTGTTATCAAATTCCTGATGGGCTACATAAAGAAGCATAACTTTATTGTGTTTGGATGGTACCGTATAGTTCTTGGTGCGATTGTGCTGCTTTGTGGTATCGCAGGGCTTCTCTAAATACATTTTGACGCAATTTTGCAGGAAGAGGGTTTAAGACATGCATGATGAATTGACAGCAAATGATATAAAGAAAATGGAGGACGAGATAGAGTACAGAAAGCTCGTTGTCAGAAAGAAGGCTCTTGATGACGTAAAGGTGGCGAGAGCCCAGGGTGACTTGAGCGAGAACTTCGAGTACAAGGCCGCCAAGCAGTTTAAGAACCAGAACGAGAGCCGTATCAGATACCTTGAGAAGATGATTAAGACTGCCGTTGTCATATCCGATGAGTCAAAGGATGATGAGGTGGGTATGTTCAATACGGTTGATGTGTATTTTGAGGATGATGATGAGACTGAGACATACAAGATTGTCACAACAGTAAGGGGCAATTCCTTAAAGAATCTGATAAGCAAGGAGTCACCGCTTGGTGCAGCTATATTCGGGCACAAGGTGGGTGACAGGTGTGAGGTAAAGGTAAATGATGACTACTCATACTTTGTTAAAATAATGAAAATACAAAATACTGTCGACGACGGCAGTGATGATTTGCGTAAATTTTAATCTGGGTTTAATTTTTGAGTCTTATAGGGATTCCAAAAAGATTAATATGTTTATGACTATATAATGTTTAATGTCAGAAATGGGGAGATTTATATGATTAAATTAAAAACTTTTGGCAGCTTTACGGTAGGTAATGGCTTAACATCTGTCCAGGAAGGGGCATGGCGGTCTGAGAAGCTTGAAAAGCTGTTTGTATATCTGGCGATGAACAGAAACAGGGGTGTCTGTATAGAGGATATTTCGGAGGCTATATGGCAGGTTGAGGAGGAGACTGATAATCCGGTAGGAGCCCTTAAGAATCTGGCATACAGGCTCAGAAAGGCTCTAAGAGATGCCTCCTTTGGCGAGGAGTGCATAGTCTCTGTTAGAGGAGGCTTGTACAAATGGAATGATGATGTGGAAGTAACCATTGATGTCGAAGAGTTTGACAGATATATAAATGAGGCTGAGATGGCATTTTGCAGGAGCAAGGAGACCGCTATTGAAAGCTATGAGAAGGCCATAGCCCTTTACCATGGAGATTTCCTGCCTCTTAGGACAGATACACACTGGTTTATGACGCTCAATGCATTTTACCATTCCAGATATGTAAATACAGTAAAGGCTCTGGCAAAGCTGTATATTGATACAGGCTGCTATGAGAAGCTTGAGCAGCTGTGCATCAGGGCGATTGTATATGAGCGCTCGGATGAGCAGATATACTCATATCTTATTATGGCACGCATGCGTACCAAAAAGGTACAGATGGCTTTTGATACTTATGAGACTGCCAAGGCTATTATGGACAAGGATCTTGGCGTTAGAAAGACTGTCATGCTCAACAAGGTGTATGAGGAGCTTTTATCTGTCACAAAGGGTGTTTCAAGCTACAATATAGATGAGGTGAAGGAGGATATCAACGAGGAGAGCATGGAGGGCGTTTTCATGTGCGGATATCCTGTATTCAAGGAGATTTATCATCTGGAGGTCAGGAAGAGTGCGCGCTCCACTGTTCCGGAGAGTCTTGTGTTGATTACTGTGGCACCGATGTTTAACACTTTAGCTGATAAGGAGCATAGCCGGATGAAGGATTCCATGCATACACTTGAAAGAGCACTTAGAAAGAGCCTGCGTGTGGGTGATGTGGCAGCAAAGTACAGTGATTCACAGTACATTGTGCTTTTGTCGAAGTGCTCATGCGATACAGCCTCCGATGTCATGAAGCGTATTATCGATAGGTTCAATCATACGTGTGACACACATAGTAATATGACAATACACTTTGACATTGAGCCGGTAAGCTGCTACAGCAGTTTTGTGAGTGACAAATGATATTTTCTGATATAGAGGTGTTTTCATGAGGAGACTTATTAATATTATTTTTGGTGTAATTTTATTAATTCTTGTTTTAATTATTGCTGTAATATTTGCTCCTAAGCTGTTTAGTATCGAGCCTATGGTAGTTGTAAGCGGAAGCATGGAGCCTTCTTACATGAAGGGGAGCCTATTGTATGTAAAGGAGGATACCGGTGGGATACAGACAGGTGATGCCATTACCTTTTACAGAAATGGCGAGCTTGTGACTCACAGGGTAGTTGAAATAAATACAGATGAAAAGACCTACACTACAAAGGGAGATGCCAATCAGGTGAATGATGTACAGCCGGTTGCATGGTCTGATGTGGTCGGAGTGCCTGTGTTTGATGTCCCGGTGCTGGGGTATCCTGCTTCTTTTTTAGGAACCTCGCAAGGTAAATTTGTATTCATTGTATTGTTGATTATTTTTACCGGTATTACAGTACTGACTGATAAAAAAATGGAGAAAACAAATGGTTAAGAAAGTAATTAGATTTATAGTTCTGATAATTGGTCTGTCTCTTGTGGCTTATTCGGGTTATCATCTGTTTAAGATTTATTCTGACTATAATACCTCGGATAAGACATATGAGAAGCTTCAGGATGAGTATGCAGTGGACGATTCAAAGAAGGATGATGACAGCACGAAAGGCAGTGAAGCACAGTCGCCGTGGTATGATGATATAGATATTGATTTCGCCGGTCTAAGGAGCGAAAACCCTGATGTGGTTGGCTGGATTTATTTTGAGAATGAGGATATCAGCTACCCTGTCATGTATTCGGGGGATAATAGCTATTACCTCAGAAAGACCTTTAAGAGAGAGCATGCCACTGCAGGCTCCATCTTCCTTGAGGGTTCAAACAAGACTGATTTCAGCGACTGCCACACAATCATTTATGGACACAATATGAAAAACCTGTCGATGTTTGGAAAGCTTAAGTACTATAACCGTGATGAGAATTACTATGACAGCCATCAATATTTCCAGATACTTGTCGATGGCAAAAAGTATAGGTACCAAATTTTCTCATATGAAACGGTAAGTGATGACAGTGATGAGTATACTGTGGGCTTTGAGCCTGACGAGACATTTGGTAAATTCGTACAGAGGATGGCTGCCTCATCAATGAAGGATACAGGCATAGTCCCGACAAAGGATGACAAGGTTGTGACGCTTTCAACCTGTTCCACAAGCGGTGAGACATACAGGTTTGTGGTACATGGTGTGAGGGTTGATGAGCATTGATAATGAAAACAGGTGTATAATATGAAAAAAGAAGATGAATTACTTAAAGAGCTTACCGATATGGTAAAGGAAACAAAGAAGGGGCAGATTAAGTGGAAGCTTTCCTGTCAGACTACAGAGTACAATGATGAGGCCGTAAAGCCGACAGTTACAGAGGATGGCATCACCTGGACTGTTGATGAGTGCTACGTGTCATATGAGTGTACCTATAAGGGCAGTGATTTTGTGATGATTACATATGAGATGATTCATACTGCCGGTGATAAAAGACAGACAACCAACCTTGTTTTTTTACCGCCGCTTGGTATCAGATACTTTGATATCAGCACACTGCTTCCATACTCGGTGCCTGCATCCAATATTCTCACCTACGAGATTCACACGCTGTGGCTGTTGCTGCTTGATATGTATAAGAGCGACAATACAAGCGTAGAGCTTGATGCGAGCTCCAGGGAGCTTATGATTGAAGAATAGAGGGGTATGATATATGTATGCAGTGATTACAGGAGCAAGCTCAGGAATAGGTGAGCAGTTTGCAAAGAGACTTGCGAAGGAGGGGTATGACCTGATTCTTGTTGCCAGAAGGCGGGAGAGACTTACAGCTCTTTCTGATAAGCTTAAAGCCACACATAAGGAGCTTGAGTGTGATATTTTTACCGCGGATCTGATGCAGCTTGATGAGTGTCAGAGACTTTCGGACTATCTCGAGGAAAAAGACATAGAAATATTTATAAACAACGCAGGCTACGGTGATTGCGGCCTGTTTGAGGAGACTGATATAGCTAAGGAAATGGGCATGATAGATGTCAACGTGCGTGCTGTACACTTCCTGACGAAAAAGCTTTTAAGACAGATGAGGGTAAAGGACAGAGGTTTTATCTTAAATGTGGCAAGCTCTGCGGGTCTTATTCCTGCTGGTCCGTACATGGCTGCCTATTATGCCTCTAAGGCATATGTTGCGAGCCTTTCAAGGGCTGTTGCATGTGAGCTTCGACAGAGCCACAGCCATGTGTATGTGGGGTGTCTGTGTCCGGGACCGGTTGATACAGAGTTCAATGATGTGGCGAATGTGCGATTTGCGCTGAAGGGGATTTCCGCTGAATACTGCGCCAATTATGCCATAGACCGGATGATGAAGCACAAAACGGTCATAGTGCCTACTCTCAGGATGAAGCTTGCTACAACCTGTGGCAGATTTCTGCCACAATCTTTGTATATAAAGATTGTTTCACATCAGCAAAAGAAAAAATGGCACATTGACTAAAAAGTCTTTAAAAATTGGTTGAATTGCCCTATTTACAGTTATTGTAAATTTTATTATAATGTATACGAAAATAAACGAAAAGGATAGTATTATGAAATTAGGAGCGATTTATTCAAAGGAAAAGACAACATTTACACTGTTTTCGCCTGTTGCGGACAGTGTTTTTGTTATTTTTTATGATAAGGGAAATGATTCGACCGAGACAGGCAGGCTTGAGATGATGCGCACAGAGGGAGAGCTTCGCAGTATTTTTTCTGCTACGGCAGAGGGGAATCTGGATGGTGTTTATTATACATATGAGGTTCATACCGCAGATGGCACATTCAGCTCGCATGATCCGTATGCAAGAGCCTGCGGTGTAAATGGGCACAGGTCTATGGTTATTGACCTGTCAAAGACTGATCCTGATGGATTTGCAGATGAGGACAGACCAAAGCTTGCAGACCCCATGAGCATGGTTATCACTGAGGTGTCTGTCGCGGATGTGTCTGCCGGTGCATCTGCTCATTCTAGGTATCCGGGTAAGTTTAAGGCATTTACTGAGGATAAAACTCTTTCGTATTTCAAGGATATGGGAGTGACACATCTGCAGCTTATGCCGTCGTATGATTTTGCCAGCATTGACGAGAGTGATTCCTTAAAGGAGCAGTATAACTGGGGCTATGATCCGTACAATTACAATGTGCCGGAGGGCTCTTACTCGACAGATCCGTTTAATGGAGCCGTGAGAGTGAGAGAGTATAAGGAGATGGTACACTCGATTCATGAGGCGGGTCTTGGTGTAATCATGGATGTGGTTTACAATCATACCTTCAATGTTCATGACAGCTGCTTTTACAAGACTGCGGGCAATTATTTCTACCGCATGCTGGATGCTGCAAAGTACTCTGATGCATCAGCCTGTGGCAATGAAATAGCCTCAGAGAAGCCTATGGTCAGAAAATATATCATTGATTCGCTGTGCTACTGGGCGAGTGAGTATCACATTGATGGCTTCAGGTTTGATCTGATGGGAGTACTTGATATCGAGACATTGAACGAAGCCAGAAAAGCTCTCTTAAAAATAAATCCTGATATAATAATGTACGGAGAGGGCTGGACAGGTGGAGAGAGCACTCTGCCAGAATCAGAGCGTGGCATGAAAATAAATGCTCCAAGGACACCGGGCATCGGCATGTTTTCGGATGATATACGTGATGCGGTAAAGGGACATGTGTTCTATATGGATGAGCTGGGCTTTGTCAATGGAGCTGCAGACAGAGGTGAAGAGCTAAAGCAGGCTGTTACGTGCGCTAAGTGGGCCAAATCGCCTATGCAGTCGATTAACTATCTGTCATGTCACGACAACTATACTCTCTGGGACAGGTTTATCATATCCAATTCACATGAGAGTGAAGAGATACGTATCCGTATGAATAAGCTTGCAGCAGCCATCCTTTTTACAGCGCAGGGGATTCCGTTTTTCCTGCATGGAGAGGAGTTTGCGAGAACAAAGATTAGTGAGGCTGATGGTGCTCCTGTAGAGAACAGCTATTGCAGTCCTCTCTCTGTCAATGCAATAGATTATGACAGGGCTGAGCAGTTTTTCGGACCTTAAAGCCTACTATAAGGGGCTTATAGCACTAAGAAGGGCTCACAAGTCATTTTTATCTTGACACAGTAGATGAGATTAAGAAATCCGTACATTTCATGGATGATATGCCTGATGGCGTTGTAGCATATACTATTGATAACGATACAGAGAAGGTGTTCGTAGCTTACAATGCCGGCAAAAATAAAATCACAATTAAACTTGCAGATGCTTTGTGGGAGGTTCTTGCAGATGAATCTTCTGCGGGAGATAAAGCTCTTTACACAATAAAAGACCAGGCAATAATACCTGGGGTATCATGCCTGGTTGCAGTTAGCAAATGTTAGTGAGTTGATTTATTTATGTAGCTTGTCTTGTATTTTGAATATACGATTTTCTGGCTGCGATACAGGCCAAAGTATCCTGACAGCATATAGCTGAATGGAATTGCCAAAAGAAAGTACGGCATGCCGTCGTAGCCAAACAGCTCAAAGCTGATGAGCAGCGATGTAATCGGACAATTGGTGACACCACAGAACAGTGAAATCATGCCGACAGCTGTACACAGCGATGGCTCAAAGCCTGTCAGATTGCCGAACAGGCATCCAAATGTTGCGCCTATGAAAAAGGATGGTACAATCTCGCCGCCCTTAAAGCCTGCGCCAAGAGTCAGTGCGGTGAAGATGATTTTTAGCAGAAATGCTTCAGGTCTGACAGAGCCGTCTATACTGCTTTGGATGACACTCATTCCGGTTCCGTTGTATGTCTGGTTTCCTACAAGCATAGTTGCTATGATGACAAAGCAGCCACCAATGAATACTCTTGTATATTTGTTAGGCAGATATTTTTTGTACAGCGCCTCACTTGAGTGAAGGGCCACACAAAAGAGTATGCTTACGAGTGCGCACAGTATTGCAAGCGCAGAGATTTTTACTGAGTTTAAAATGGTAAAGTCCGGTATGTTTTCAATAGCAAAAAATTCATTTGTAACATTGAAGTATGATGCGATACCGTGAGCGATGAGGGAGCTTATCACACATGGAACGAGTGCTATATAATACATGACACCGACGCTTATCATCTCCATGGAGAAAATAGCGGCTGCCATCGGAGTGCCAAACAGTGCACTGAATGCAGCGCTCATGCCACACATAATCATGACATGCTTGTCCTTTTCATCAAATCTGAATACCCTGCCTATAGAGCTTCCGATGCTGCCTCCCATCTGCAGTGCAGCACCCTCACGGCCGGCAGAGCCACCGAACAGGTGAGTGATAAGTGTGGATACAAATATAAGCGGGGCCATTATAAAGGGCACCTTGTCGCCTGAATGGATAGCTGATATTACCAGATTGGTTCCGGTGTCGTTATCGTCTTTACACAGATGATAGAGTCCTACAATGGCAAGTCCGCCGATTGGCAGAAAGTAAATGAGCCAAGGGTATTTCATTCTGAAATCGGTTACGACCGACAGGGCAAAATAAAATGCGGTGCCGCAGCTTCCTGCGACTATGCCGACAACGATAGAAAAGATTACCCATTTAATGGATGTTATAAGGCGTTTCGTATTATGCTTTACCTTATGCACAATCAATTGCCTGGTTGTTTCATTCATTTTGTTACACCTCTTTTAAACTTTTTCTTAATTTGATATTAACATTAACTAATTTAATTTACAAGTTGCACTTTATGATGTTATAATAACTAAATAAAACGAAAATATCATATGATTTCATATGTATATTATATATTATTTTAAAATACAGGCTCACGCAGCCAAACAATGAGTATACAACAAAAGGGAGGAAAAATAACATGAGAACTAGCGGTGTATTAATGCCAATCTCATCACTGCCATCACAGTATGGTATTGGAACTATGGGAAAGGAGGCAAGACGTTTTGTCGATTTCCTTGAGAAGGGAGGTCAGACATACTGGCAGATTCTTCCAATCTGTCCTACCAGCTATGGAGATTCTCCATACCAGTCATTTTCAAGCTTTGCAGGCAATCCTTATTTTATCGATCTGGAGCTTTTATGCAAGGACAAGCTTCTGACAAAGAAGGAGTGCGAGTCATATAAGTGGGGCAAAAAGCCACAGTATGTAGACTATGGCATTATGTATGTCAACAGATATGCTCTTTTAAGAAAGGCATATGAGCGTTTTTCAAAGAAAACACCGGCTGACTATGAAGCATTCTGCAGTAAAGAGGCAGAGTGGCTTGATGAGTACACACTCTTTATGGCATTAAAGGATGCCAATGGCGGAGTGGCATGGAGCGAGTGGGATGATGCTCTTAAGTTTAGAAAACCTGAGGCTATGGAAGAAGCAAAGGAGAAGTATGCTGAAGATATTGCCTTCTACAAGATGCTCCAGTATCTCTTCTTCAAGCAGTGGACTGCTTTAAAGGCATATGCTAATGAAAAGGGCATAAGAATTATCGGAGATGTACCTATTTATGTTGCCATGGATTCAGCAGATGTATGGGCTAATCCTACACAGTTCTATCTCGATAAAGACTTAAATCCAATCGAGGTGGCAGGCTGTCCTCCTGATGCCTTCTCAGCTGACGGACAGCTCTGGGGCAATCCTCTTTTCAGATGGGATGTTATGAAGAAGGACAGCTACAGCTGGTGGACAAAGCGTATCAGTGCTATGGCAAAGCTTTATGATATCGTGCGAATCGATCATTTCAGAGGTTTTGATTCATTCTATGCTATTCCTGCAAAGGATGATACAGCAAAGAACGGTGTATGGAAAGATGGACCTGGCATGGATTTATTCAACGTGCTTGAGAAGAAGCTTGGTAAGCTTCCTATCATCGTGGAGGACCTCGGCTTCCTCACACCTTCCGTAAAGAAGCTTTTAAAGGATTCAGGCTTCCCTGGCATGAAGGTTATCCAGTTTGCCTTCGATTCAAGAGAAGATAGCGATTATCTGCCACATAACTATCCGCAGCACTGTGTTGTATACACAGGTACCCATGACAATGACACAGTTATGGGCTGGATGAAGACAGCTCCAAAGGATTGTGTAAGGTTTGCAAAGGATTACTTAAACCTCACAAAGGAGGAGGGCTACAACTGGGGCATGATGCGTGCGGCATGGTCATCAGTTGCCGATATGGCTATTGTTCCTATGCAGGATCTGCTTGGACTTGATTCAAAGGCTCGTATCAACATTCCTTCAACTACCGGTGGCAACTGGCAGTGGAGAGCTACTCCTGAGCAGATAGACAATAAGCTTGCAAAGAAGCTTCACAAGTGTATGCAGATGTACGCACGTCTGAGAGAGGAGCCTGAGGAGGCTTCTGACAAATCAGATGCTAAAGAAACAGCTGATACTTCTACAAGCAAGACAGCAGGATGTGAGAAAAAGGCTGCTAAGTAGTTTGGTTTAAAATACTATATATTATTACAAAAGACCACAGGTTATCTGTTTTGAAGCCTGTGGCCTTTTTATGTGTAATAATTCAAAGAGCAGGTGAATACACTTTGATTATAGAATAAAGTGTATGGAGGAAGCTTTTATGGGCAGTACTATGGACAGTAAAGAGTTTGATTTATATAAAGATATCAGATGCCGCACAAACGGCGAGATTTACATAGGTGTCGTCGGTCCTGTGCGCACAGGCAAGTCCACATTTATAAAGCATTTCATGGAGCTTTGTGTAATCCCGAAGATGGACAATGAGTATGCTAAAAAGCGTGCAGTCGATGAACTGCCGCAATCAGGCAAAGGAAAGACTATTATGACGACTGAACCGAAATTTATTCCACAGGATGCGGTTACTATCAGTCTGGATGATGGCAGCGCTGTGAAGGTACGCCTTGTGGACTGTGTGGGCTTTACAGTGGGGGATGCCGTCGGTTATCTCGAGGAGGACGGCGAGCGTATGGTCAAAACACCATGGTTCGACGAGGATATACCTTTTGAGGAGGCTGCAGTTGTAGGAACAAAAAAGGTAATAGAGGAGCATTCGACAGTGGCTGTGCTTGTAACCACTGACGGCAGCATAGGCGATATAAAAAGACAGAGCTATGAGGCAGCAGAAAGAGAAACAGTCATGCAGCTTGAGGCTTCAGGAAAGCCATTTGTAATTGTGGTAAATACTACAAAGCCTTTTGCGGCAGAAACAAGACTTTTATGCGAGTCACTTAGCAGAGAGTATAAAGCGGCTGCTATTCCTATAGACTGTGAAAAACTTTGCATGGGACAGATTACAGATATCATGGAAAAGCTCTTATATGAATTTGCAGTCACGAGAGTGGACTATGATATACCGAAATGGGTGCAGCTTCTGCCTTATGACAATTATGTAAAGCAGGCCGTAATTACATATGCAAAGACTTTTCTTGCAAGGGCTTCAAAGCTGAAGGATGTCGCACTGATGAGCACTGATATGCCTGAATCGGATGGGGATATATTAAAAGAGGTATCTCTTGCCGGGATGGGGCTGTCTGATGGTGTGGTAAAGGTCAAAATTGAGATTGCAGAGAAGTACTACTACGAGAATATTTCCGCGCTGTGCGGTGTGACTGTTTCCGGGGAAAAGGAGCTGATTTCCCTGATTCTTTCACTCACTGAGGAAAAGAATGAATACGAAAAGATTAAGGATGCTTTTTCATCGGTGCAGCAGAAGGGTTATGGTGTTGTGATGCCACAGCTGTCTGATATACGAATGGAGGAGCCGGTGCTTATAGCCCATGGAAACAAGTTTGGTAGTAAAAATGAAGGCCATTTCACCGTCAATACATATGATAAGGGCTAATATCGAGACCGAGATAGCGCCGATAGTCGGAAGCAGAGAACAGGCAGAGGATCTGATAGATTACATAAAAAATGGTGAAAACAGTGACAGTGGAGTCTGGAAGACTAATATTTTTGGAAAGTCTGTCGGTGAGCTTATGGAGGACGGAATAAGAAGCAAAATAATGCAGATGGATGATGAGTGCCAGATAAAGCTTCAGGAAACCATGCAAAAGATTGTGAATGACTCAAATGGTGGCATGATTTGTATAATTATATAATGATATGGGGGTCAAAAGGTATTTTGACCCTTTAATCATATAATTATTGATTGGTAATTAGAGTTTAATTACTATATTATACGAAATATAAGTTGACTATATAGCATAAAGATAGCATAATGATACATAAAGACTGATTTAAAAGCGAAAGAGAGTAGGTTACATGCAGATAATTTTTATACATCACAGTTGTTTTCTTGTGGAACTGGATGACAAGGTGCTTATATTTGATTATTTTGATGGAGACAAGGTGGAGGGTATGCATTTTACCGGAAAGCTGCCATCTTATGAGCCGGATACAAAAATCTATATGTTTGCAAGTCACAGCCACAAGGATCATTATGATATGGATATTTTGCGTCTGACTGACAAATATTCGAATATACATTATGTTTTTTCAAAGGATATCCGTATCAGTCCGCATTTTTTGTCAAAGCATGGCATTGATCCTGCTGTCAGGGACAGGGTGACATTTGTTTCACCTGACAATACATATCATGTGGATGATCTGGATATAATGACACTTAGATCCACCGATGCCGGTGTGGCGTTTTATGTTGCCTCAAACGGTGTGAGCCTGTTTCATGCCGGTGATTTAAACGACTGGGAGTGGGATGGCGCAGGAGACCTGATAAACGGCAGAGTGCGCAGAGCCTTCAGGCATGAGATAAAAAAGCTTTCGGAAAAACCAATAAACGTGGCTTTTTCCCTATGGATCCAAAGCTTATGGAGTATCAGTTCAAGGGTTTTGATTTCTTTTTACAAAATACCTCGGCAGAGTTTGTGTTTCCTATGCACATGTGGCAGGACTACAGCGGTATTACTGAATACAAAAAGAGGCTGAGCAATAAGGACATGGCTGACAGGGTGATTGAGATTGAACGTGAAAATCAGACGTTCGCTTTTGGAGAGAACTATTGAATTATTTCACAAATTCATTTATAATAAATTAGTTCAATAAATTTAGGAGGGTAATTATGGGGGACTTTTTCATGTGCGTAGCACAATATGTTATTATTATGATTGTTTTGGCGGCCATAGGTTTTTGTGGGGCTTTAATAGGGGTAAAGCTTCGTAAAATGAAGGACGCAAAGACAAAAGAATAGGAGATTCAAGTAATGAAGAAGAGTTATGGCGTTAACGAATTACGTCGTATGTACCTTGAGTTCTTTGAGAGCAAGGGACATCTCGCAATGAAGAGTTTTTCACTGGTGCCTCACAATGACAACAGTCTGCTTCTTATTAATGCAGGTATGGCACCGCTTAAACCATATTTTACAGGACAGGAGGTTCCGCCAAGACGCCGTGTGACTACATGCCAGAAGTGTGTCAGAACAGGTGATATCGAGAATGTAGGTAAGACAGCTCGTCATCTTACATTTTTTGAGATGCTCGGAAACTTCTCGTTTGGCGATTATTTCAAGCATGAAGCAATCGCATGGTCATGGGAATTTTTGACAGAGGTGCTCGGTCTTGAAAAGGACAGGCTTTATCCTTCCATCTATGGTGAGGATGATGAGGCATTTGATATCTGGACTAAGGAAGTAGGAGTGCCGGGAGATCGTATTACACGTTTCTACAGAGATCCAAAGACCGGTGAGTGTGACAACTTCTGGGAGCATGGCGCAGGTCCTTGCGGTCCTTGCTCTGAGATTTACTACGACCGCGGTGAGAAGTACGGCTGTGGCAAGCCTGATTGTAAGGTAGGCTGTGACTGTGACCGTTTCATGGAGGTGTGGAACAATGTATTCACACAGTTTAACGGTGACGGACACGGTGGATACACTGAGCTTGAGCACAAGAACATTGATACAGGTATGGGACTTGAGCGTCTTGCTGTTGTAATGCAGGATGTTGATTCGGTATTCGATATTGATACAATGAAGGCTATCCGTGACAAGGTCTGCGAGCTTTCAGGCAAGAAATATCATGTCGATGAGATGGACGATGTTTCTATCCGTCTTATCACAGACCATATCCGTTCGTCTACATTCCTTATTTCTGACGGAGTTATGCCATCTAACGAGGGCAGGGGCTATGTGCTTCGCCGTATCATCAGACGTGCCGCTATGCATGGACGTACACTTGGCATACAGGGTGCATTCCTTGGCAAAATCGCGCAGGTTGTTATTGATGAGAGCAAGGACGGTTATCCGGAGCTTGAGGAGAGAAAGGATTTCATCCTTAAGGTGCTCACTCAGGAAGAGGAGAAGTTCGCGAAGACTATCGACAAGGGACTTGGTATCCTTGCAGATATGGAAGAGCATATGAAGGCTGACGGGGTCAAGGTACTTTCAGGAGAGGATGCATTCAAGCTTTACGATACATACGGCTTCCCTGTAGACCTCACGGCAGAGATTCTCGAGGAGAAGGGCTTCACATATGATGAGGCTGGCTTTGAGAGTTGTATGGAGGCTCAGAGACAGAAGGCAAGAGGAGCCCGCAAGGAAACAAACTATATGGGTGCTGATGCCAATGTTTACAATGATATAGATTCTGAAATTACTACAGAGTTCACAGGCTATGACAAGCTTACTGACACAGCTGAGATTGCTTTCCTTACCACATCGGATGATGTAGTCGAGGCTCTTTCAGATGGTGATAAGGGTTCTGTAATCGTGCCAAACACACCTTTCTATGCCACAATGGGTGGTCAGCAGGGTGACAAGGGTATCATAAAGACAGAGAGCGGTACATTTGTTGTTGAGGATACTGTAAAGGTAGTCGGCAACAGATATGCACATGTAGGTTATGTGTCAGAGGGTATGATCCGCACAGGCGAGAAGGCTACACTTTCTGTTGATACAAAAACAAGAACAAACACATGCAGAAATCACTCTGCCACTCATCTGCTTCAGAAGGCACTGCGTGAGGTGCTCGGCACACATGTAGAGCAGGCAGGTTCTTATCAGGATGCTGAGAGAACACGTTTTGATTTCTCTCATTTTTCTGCTATGACTGCTGAGGAGCTTAAAAGGGTTGAGGATATCGTAAACGAGAAAATCAACGAAGCTATTGAAGTTCACACAGATATCATGACTGTCGATGAGGCTAAAAAGACAGGTGCCATGGCTCTCTTCGGCGAGAAATACGGTGAAAAGGTACGTGTCGTATCAATGGGCGATTTTTCTAAGGAGTTCTGCGGTGGTACACATGTAAAGAATACATCTGATATCAAGGTATTCAAGATTCTTTCGGAGAGCGGTGTAGCTGCTGGCGTCAGACGTATCGAGGCTATCACAGGCGACAATGTATTCGCTTACTACAGCAATATGGAGAAGGAGCTTGAGGAGGCTGCTAAGGTTGTTAAATCAACTCCTGCCAACCTCAAAGAGAGACTTGAGCACCTGATGGCTGAGATGAAGGCACTTCAGAGTGAGAATGAGTCTCTTAAGAGCAAGGCAGCAAAGGATGCGCTCGGCGATGTTATGGATCAGGTAGTTGATGTAAACGGCATCAAGCTTCTTGCAACAAGTGTTGACGGCGTTGATATGAACGGACTGCGTGATCTTGGCGATTCCATCAAGGAAAAGCTTGGCGAGGGAGTTATCGTGCTTGCTTCTTCAAATGAAGGCAAGGTAAATCTTGTTGCCATGGCAACAGACGCTGCCATAAAGAGCGGTGCGCATGCAGGAAACTTAATCAAGGCAATCGCCTCAAAGGTAGGCGGTGGCGGCGGTGGACGCCCTAACATGGCTCAGGCCGGTGGAAAGAACCCGGCAGGTATTCCTGATGCTATTGCTTCAGTAAAGGACGCACTTTCAGGTATGATTAAGTAACAAAAATGCTTATATAGTGCTTTAAAATGCATCCTTTAAAAAAATAGGTCTAAATTTGTTAAAAAATACAAATTAGACCTATTTTTTTGTGTGAAAGTATGGTAAAATTGTACTAAATTATAAATTGAGATTAAACTGAAAGGATGAATATGTATGAAGAGGTTAATAGCTGCAACACTTGTGGCTGCCATTGGGGTTTCATTACTTACTGGATGCGGAGTATCAAATAAATCACATGACAATACACAGGTGGGGACGACGGAGAATTCTTCGGATAAAGCGAAGAATAAGGAAGTAAAGATGCACGTCTGGTGTTCGAAGAATGATGTGGATATTACTACACAGATGATTGAAAGCTTCAAGGAGGCTAATAAAGGAACTGATTTTAATATAATTATCGAGGAGTCAGAGGATTCTGATGCCAGAGATAATATATTATCAAATGTGCATAATGGTGCGGATGTATTCCCTATAGCGGATGACCAGATAACTTCTATGGTAGCGGGAGGCGCTCTTTATGAGATAGAGGATGTGGATGCCGTTAAAAAGGCTAACGATGAAAGTGCGGTTGAGGCTGCCACTATCGATGGCAAATTATATGGATATCCGCTGACCGCTGACAATGGATATTTTATGTATTACAATAAGAATTATTTCTCAGACAGCGATGTGGCTACGCTTGATGGCATGCTCGACATTGCAGGGGCAAATGGTAAGTACTTGACTATGGACTGGAGCTCAGGCTGGTATCTGTATTCATTTTTTGGAAATACAGGGCTTGATTTTGGCGTGAATGATGATGGTGTGACAAACCACTGCAACTGGAATGCAATCATCACGGACATCAAGGGTGTTGATATAGCACAGGCTATGCTTGATATTGCGGCTAAGCCGGGTTTTAAGAACTGTGTACAGGACGATTTTATTGCAGGAGTACAGGACGGAAGTATTATTGCCGGTGTCAGTGGATGCTGGAATGCGGCAAAAATCAAGGAATTATGGGGCGATGATTATGGTGCTGTAAAGCTGCCTACATACACATGTGCCGGACAGCAGATTCAGATGTCATCGTTTAAAGGCTATAAATATATGGCTGTAAATGCATACACCAAGTATCCTGAGTGGGCAAATAAGCTTGCCCAGTGGTTTACAAACGAGGATAACCAGAAGCTCCGCTTTGAGATGAAGAATGCAGGCCCTGCCAATAAAGCGGCAGCCGCAGATGATGCGGTCAAAAAGGTTCCTGCTATTATGGCTGTTATGGATCAGGCACAGTACGGAAAGCTCCAAAGAGTTGGAAATTCTTACTGGGATGCTGCGACGGAGTTTGGCGAAAAAATGGCGGCCGGTAATCCTGATAATACAGATCTTCAGGAGATAATGGATAATCTAGTTGCGGGGATAACACAATCTGTAGCTGAGTAGAGGGGTATATAACATGAAATTAGATTCAAAAAAAGTAAAGCAGCTGTTAAAAATAGCGCAGTAAAACAAAAAAAGGTGAAAGCAAAAGCAACAAATCCTGCAAAAGCACCAAAAGTTAAAAAAACTCTCAACACAAAAAAAGCTCAAAAGGTTAATAACAAACCAAAGGTCAAGGGAAAGAAAAAGTTAAGTACAAAATTGATACTTATTCCTGTTTTCGTTGTAGGCTTTGTAAGTGTTATTTCAAGTGGTTTATCTCTTAAAAATTTATCAAAGGTAAATGATGCTGCTTCTCAGATTGTGGACACCTCAATGGTTGGCACGGAGATGCTTAATGATATTGAGATGGAGACTGTGAATATTCATACACTGGCACTGGCTCATATTATATCGACGGATCTATCATCAATGATTGATATTGTAAGTGAAGTGAGAAATCACGAGGAAAAGCTAAAGCAGCTCCTTGATGATTATAATCCTTATGTAACCTTGGAGACCAAGAGAAACTATAGAATTATCTGTGAAAACTATACAAGCCTGGTCAAGGAGTGTGGCAATGTAATGGCCTATTCTGCCGCCGGTAAAAACGAGGAAGCGTATAAAACGGCAAATGGCTCTATTGCAAAATATTCTAATAACATTGAAAAAGCTATTTCGTCAATGCGTGAGCATGTCAATTCTGTTACACAGGAGGAGAGAAAGAGCCTCGAAAGTACTTATCGCGCATCTGTTGTCACATGTACATTTACTATTGCAATAAGTATAATTGCATTACTGTTTGTTGTTTTTGCTGTTGTCACCATGGTTATCAAGCCTCTGCTTCGTACACAGAAGGAAATCAACGGCATCATAGTCAATATTGATAACAAGAAGGGCGATTTGACGCAGAGGGTTACTCCTATCAACAATGCTGAGGTTGACGCCGTAGGCAAGGGCATCAATGTCTTTATGACAAAGCTGCAGGCTATATTCAAGGCTGTTGTCACCAACTCGGCCAGGATGGAGAGGGTTGTTGATGATGTGCGTCAGAGTGTTCAGACAAGCAACAGCAGTGTGTCCGATCTTTCGGCTTTAACAGAGGAGCTGTCTGCTACCATGCAGGATATCTCCGAAAACGCATCTGTTATCAATACCAACACAGATAATGTGGCAAAAGAGGTTGAGCTTATTGCTGAAAAGACAGATGAACTGACCGGATACACCAGGGATATGAAGGCCCATGCACAGTCAATGGAGTCTGTTGCACGTACAAACATGGAGTCAACAGACAGGAAGGTTTCGGAGATTCTCGAGGTATTGCAGAAGGCTATTGAGGATAGCAACAGCGTAAAGCAGGTCAATTCACTTACCAATGATATTTTAAACATTGCAAGTCAGACCAATCTGCTGGCATTAAATGCTTCTATTGAGGCAGCAAGGGCAGGAGAGGCAGGCAGAGGTTTTGCGGTTGTAGCCAGTGAGATCAGCCAGCTTGCTGCAGCCAGCCAGGAGGCAGCCAACAATATCCAGCGTATCAATGCGGTAGTTACCAATTCGGTTACCAATCTTTCTGACAACGCCAATGGTCTTGTCAGCTATATTAATGATTCGATTCTTCCGGAGTTTGAGAGATTTGTTGAGTCCGGTGTGGAGTACAACGACAAGGCTTCATTCATTGAGGGTACCATGACTGATTTCAAGGAGAAGACTGATTCACTGAAGCAGTCCATGCTTGAGATTTCTTCTTCAATCAACACCATTTCACATGCTATAAATGAGGGTGTGAACGGAGTGGTTTCAGCGGCTGACAGTACACAGCTTATTGTTGAGGATATGGACAATATCTCACACAAGATGGATGAAAACTATGAGATTGCAGATTCACTGAAAAAGGAAACATCAATCTTTATCAAGCTTGATTAGAGTCATTTTGGAGTGATGTTTTACCTGATATAATTAAAATAATAATTTCTTTAAAAAATATCCGGATTTATCTTGACAAATCCGGATATTTTGATAAAATACATGTTAGTGCAATTAAGTATAGATACCTAACAGTTGATGCACAATACACAACTGGAGGGAGGTTAGGTTTTAGGTTATGTCTAGTGTAATAGTTAAAGAAAACGAGACTTTAGATAGCGCATTACGCAGATTCAAGAGAAACTGTGCAAAAGCAGGCATCCAGCAGGAGATCCGTAAGCGTGAGCATTACGAGAAACCAAGCGTAAAGCGTAAGAAGAAATCTGAAGCAGCTAGAAAAAGAAAATACAATTAATGTATTAGAGAGGACTACCGCGTGCGGTAGTTCTTTTGTTATGTGTCAACATAATTTAATAATAAAAATTTAATTTGCATATTTGTATTATTGCTAGTAAAATAGGACTTAGTGAAAAGAAAAGGAGTGAATTACAATGACAAAAATTGACATTATTTCAGGTTTCCTTGGAGCTGGAAAGACTACATTTATCAAGAAAATGATAGATGAGGCTTTTAAGGGTGAGCAGATAGTTCTCATAGAGAATGAGTTCGGTGAGGTTGGTATAGACGGTGGCTTTTTAAAGGATGCCGGCATTCAGATTACTGAGATGAACTCAGGCTGTATCTGCTGTTCACTGGTTGGTGATTTTGGTAAGAATTTAAATGAGGTTATTACGAAGTATCATCCGGACCGTATCTTAATTGAGCCATCAGGCGTGGGTAAATTATCAGATGTCATGAAATCTGTTATAGATATCGAAAAAGAGCAGCCGGTCAAGCTTAATGCACTTGTTACAGTGGTAAATGCACTTAAGGCAAGCAAGCAGATGAAGGCTTTCGGTGAGTTTTTCAACAACCAGATAGAGTATGCCACAACAGTTATCTTAAGCCGCAGCCAGAATGCTACACCTGAGCAGCTTGAGTTTTGTGTAAAGCAGATTCAGGCTTTAAATCCAAAGGCTTCAGTTATCACTACTGATTGGGATGCTATTAAAGGAGAGCAGATTCTTAAGACTATGGAAGGTCAGGACAATCTCGAGATGAAGGTGCTTGCTGAGGCACGTCATGCACAGGATGAGGCAGAGCATCATCATCACCATGACCATGATGAGCATGAGCATCACCACGACCATGACGAGCACGAGCATCATCATGACCATGATGAGCATGAACATCACCATGACCATGATGAGCATGAGCACCATCACGACCACGATGAACACGAGCATCACCACGAGCACGGCGAGGGCTGCACCTGCGGCTGTCATGACCATGATCATGAGCACGGACATCATCATGCTGATGATGTATTTACAAGCTGGGGCAAGGAGACACCTCACAAGTTTGAGCGCGCTAAGCTCGAAGAAATCCTTAAGCAGTTTGTGGAAGATGACAAGATTCTTCGTTCAAAGGGCATGGTAGAGGGCACAGACGGCAAGTGGATTTACTTTGATATGGTTCCGGGCGAGTACGAGATTCGTGATGGCGAGCCTGACTATACAGGACGTATCGTTGTTATCGGAACAGATATCCACGAGCATGAGCTTGAAGAGCTCTTCGGACTTGCTTAAATGTATTTAACATAGTTACACAATAATCAGAAAGGAACTAACAAAATGGCTGAAGAGATTCCAGTATATTTATTTACCGGATTCATGGACAGTGGCAAGACTTCACTGATTAAGGATACCATTTTCGAGAATGATTTCGCTAATGGCTCAAAGGGGCTTATCATTATGTGCGAGGATGGTGATGTGGAGTATGATATGGATAAGCTAAAGGCTGCCAATATCCAGGTTGCAGAGATCGACTCGGAGGATGAGTTTACAGCTGCAAAGCTGAATGAGCTCAACATGCAGTATTTGCCTGAACAGGTGTTTATCGAGTACAACGGCACATGGGGCATTGATAAAATAATAGAGGCCGAGCTGCCAAAGGGCTGGGTTATCGTGCAGTCGCTCGCCACAGTTGATTCCACTACATTTGACCTTTATATGAACAATATGCGCGCGATGATGCAGGAACAGGTATTTGCGAGTGATGTTGTCATATTTAACAGGACGGACGATGATACAGACAGAGGACACCTAAGGCGTACCATAAAGAATATCAACCGCAAAGCCCAGATAGTCTACGAACGCAAGGATGGTACTATTGATGAGCGTCCGGAGGAATTGCCGTTTGATATAAATCAGGATGTGATTGAGCTTTCAGATGCAGATTATGCCATTTGGTATATGGATGCCATGGAGAATTACAAGAAGTACGACGGCAAGGTTGTCAAATTTCTTGCCCTTGTATACAATCCTGATAAGCTTCGAAAGGGTGTTATGGTACCGGGCAGGTTTGCGATGACCTGCTGTATAGAGGACGTGACCTTTATAGGCTTTAAGTGCAAGTATGAGGATGAGAGCAGTATTCCTCACAAATCGTGGATTACCATCACCGCAAGGGTGCATGTGGAGTTTGCAAGAGAGTACAAGGGAAAGGGACCGGTGCTTTATCCGGTTTCCATCGAGCCTGCCGAGAAGCCGCAGGATGAGCTTGTATATTTCTCATAAAAGCTGATAAATACAGGAACCGGTTCATTTTTTGCATGAATTGGTTCCTGTTTTTGATTTAAAGTACCGGACGAATGTCAGAGGATAACACAATTTCATAAGCATATAACATATTTTTATGGAATATCTAAAGAAATATATTGAAAAATTATATCATTTCATTTAAAATTAAAAAAGTATGAAATAATTGAGTATCAGATTACATATGTAATGGGATAAGATTTACTAGGAGGAAGACTATGTATCCAATAGTTCGAAAAGAAAAATTGGCTGACAATATTATCCTTATGGATATAAAGGCACCACGAGTTGCAAAAGAGTGTCTGCCTGGTCAGTTTATCATCGCAAAGACAGATGAGGTAGGAGAGAGAATCCCACTTACCATCTGTGATTATGACAGGGAAAAAGAGACTGTTACTATCGTAGTACAGACTATCGGTGCAGGAACAGAGAGAATGATGGCTCTTAATGAGGGAGATTCATTAGAGGATTTCGTCGGACCACTTGGCTGCCCATCAGAGCTTTGTCAGGAGGATAACCTCGAGGAGACAAAGAAAAAGCACATCGTATTTATCGCAGGAGGTCTTGGTACAGCTCCTGTATATCCACAGGTTAAGTGGCTTAAAGAGCATGGTGTGGATGCTGATGTCATCATGGGCTTTAGAAATAAGGATATCCTTTTCTTTGAGGATGAGATGAAAGCTGTTGCAAAGAATCTCTATGTTTGTACAGATGATGGCTCATACGGCTTCCACGGCAACGGCAGCCAGCAGCTTCAGGCACTTGTTGATGCCGGCAATACATATGACTGCTGTGTAGCTATCGGACCTATGATTATGATGAAATTCACATGTCTGCTCACAAAGAAGCTTGAGATTCCTACAATTGTTTCAATGAACCCAATCATGGTTGATGGAACAGGTATGTGTGGAGCATGCCGTCTGATCGTGGATGGAAAGGTTAAGTTCGCATGTGTTGACGGACCGGAGTTTGACGGACATCTTGTTGATTTTGATCAGGCTATGAAGAGACAGCAGCAATATAAGACAGAGGAAGGCAGAGCTAAGCTTGCTTATGAAGAGGGCGCAACACATCACGGTGGCTGCGGAAACTGCGGAGGTGACAAATAATGGAAGTCGATGTATTAAAGAGAGTACCTGTCAGAGAGCAGGATCCAAAGGTTCGTGCCACAAACTTTGAAGAGGTTTGCTACGGCTACAATAAAGAAGAGGCAATGGCAGAGGCAAGTAGATGCTTAAACTGTAAAAATGCACAGTGTATGAAGGGCTGCCCTGTTTCTATCAATATTCCTGCATTTGTTGAGCAGGTTAAAAATGGTGATTTCACAAAGGCTTATGAGATTATTTCAGAGTCATCAGCACTTCCTGCTGTATGTGGACGTGTATGCCCACAGGAGAGCCAGTGTGAGGGCAAGTGTATCAGAGGCTTCAAGGGCGATCCTGTCTCAATCGGAAAGCTCGAGAGATTTGTTGCTGATACAGCAAGAGAGAATGGTATCAAGCCAAAGACAGCCGCAGAGAAAAACGGCAAAAAGGTTGCTGTTATCGGTTCAGGTCCTGCAGGACTTACATGTGCCGGAGACCTTGCAAAGCTTGGCTATGATGTAACTATTTTTGAGGCACTTCACGCTGCCGGCGGAGTATTAAGCTACGGAATACCGGAGTTTCGTCTTCCAAAGGACAAGGTTGTTGCGGCAGAAGTAGAGAATGTCAAGGCACTTGGTGTTAAAATCGAGACAAATGTAGTTATCGGAAAGTCAGTTAGTATTTCACCTCACAAAAACATATTGTATCTCCATCCTTTGCTATTATATCTATCTCTCCAAAGCGGTTTCTGTAATTGCAGGCAAGTACACTATATCCCATATTTATTAACTGCTCAGCTGCAAGCT
>ENA-OQNT01000052-OQNT01000052.1-human-gut-metagenome-genome-assembly--contig:-NODE-52-length-30736-cov-3.265706_pt1 | contig 30736 bp, 34 predicted proteins | sample MGYA00242634_ERZ504890 | MGnify/ENA primary metagenome ERZ504890 (study PRJEB26092, sample SAMD00036379) | human gut metagenome | host: Homo sapiens | study: EMG produced TPA metagenomics assembly of... | reverse complement strand
TGATCTACTTTTCAGGAGATCGAGGCTCTTTTCCTTGGCCTTATCCCAGACAAGGCAGGTTTGGAGCTTGGTCACAGTAGCGATAGGGGCGGAACTCGGTTTTCCTTCACATCGTCCATCAGACCCTGCTCTTCCATCCAGCTGGCAGCCTGCCGCAGATGAAGGTCGGCGTCATCGATGTCGCTGAAGCTCTTCACCGTCTGCGGTTCCGGGCAGCCGGCCTTTTCCCAGATCAGGGTCGCCAGACCGGCGCGGTTGGAGGGCATGGGGACGCCGGGCATATTCAGCACGCGATAGATGCCGGTTCCGGTTTCGTAAATGCCCCACACGGCTGCACCGGTCAGCGCAACAGCCGCAATGCCGGCCACCACATCGCTGCTGCCGCCGCCGCTCGGGTTGTCGATGTCACCATTTCCACCCTGATACAGCGCTTCGACGGTCACATTGCAGTCGGGCATTGTAAAGGTGATGGTCTGGGGGTCGTCCCTAGCCGGAGTCCAGTCCAGTGCTTTGCCGTCGGCACGCACGGCGCTCCAGCCGAGGAACTCTGCGCCCTCTGCGCCCTCCGGGATGTTTGCCGTCACGGTCACGGTGGTGTTTTCCGGCACAACGGTGGCAGTATCCAGCTCCTGCTCCCCGGCACCGAGGTCAGCGGTTGCCTTCGCATTTTCAGCGTTGACGATGTTGCCGTTGGCATCTGCCAGATAGCGGTATTCCACGCCATCATCGCCGCGCTTATAGCCGATGATGTAGCCGGGATTCTTGCTGAAGAGTTTCAGCTTGTTCTGATAGCTGAGATCCTCGTTTTCCAGCGTGATATGACGGCCGCGGCTTGGATCGTCGGTCAGAATCGTTGCCGTACCGGTAAAGGTCTTTTTGATGTTGATCTTCTGGCCATCGCACAGATGGATATCGTTGGTGTTGTCCTCAAAGGTCGCCTGCGTCAGGGTCACTTCGGAGCTGCCAAGGTCCGCCAGACGGATGCCGTCTTTTCCGCCCTTGATGGTGCCGCCGTTGATCTGTGTATCGCCGAAATCGCCGTTGCAGTCAATGACCGTGCCTTCCGCATTCGAGGTAGCCACCGTGCCGCCGTTCATGCGCAGGCCACCGCGGTTTTTGATGGTGCAGTCGGCATCCGAGGTAATGGTGCCGTCGTTGATCTCCACCCGGCCCCAGTTGTTTTGGATGCAGCTGATACCCACCGACTCAAGAACGCCGTCTGTTGTGGTGCCATTATTGATTGTTAAATAACCAGAGTTCACAATGCAGTTTCGTCCGGTAGTTTTGTAGTTTCCTCCATTGATTTTCAGAATCGCACCAGAACTGTTAGTAATTGCAGGAGACGACATACCTCCATCAACTTCTGTAATCACCGAAACATCCGTCAGCGTCATGTGCCCAGCATTTTGGAATACATAAGTATGGTCTGCTATCGTCTTAGTATACTTTCCGCCATTAACGACTACTGTACTGGTACCTCCAGTCGTCACAGCATATCCACTCGTCGTAGTCACGTCAACATTGTTCAGGGTAAGATGATTGTTCGTTCCAAAAAGCATGATAAAGTTTCGAAGAGGTGTTATATAAGTACCCCCATTTACAACAGCATTGCTCGAATTGTAAAGATCCATAAAATGATGTCCGCTCAGATTCACCGTGTGACCATCATTTTCAATCGTCACCAGCTTTGCATGCTCGACATCTATGAAAATCGTATTAGGCTGTGTAAAAGTAACTTCACCAGTAATGCGGATCGTCACTTCATCCGTGGTATCATCCTTGGTATCGATCTCAATACCGCCGGTATAAATTCCTTCCGGGATCTCGTAATCACCGCCCTTGGTGATTTTCATGCCCGTAGTGGGGATCGTCGTGGCCGTTTCCGCGTTTTCCTGTGCAGTTACGCCATTTTCAGGCGTACCCCCCCCCCAGAGCAAGTGCATTGACCGGAAGGACAGATGTCATCATGCATGCCGCAAGCACTGCACTGATGAACCGCATCTTCTGTTTTTTCATCCTCAAAACCTCTGCTTTCTGTTAAATTTCTGAGACTTATGTCTCGCATTTTTAGTATAGCACCTCTATTTTCTGCATACAATCTTCACCTGCACTGAAATTTGCCTTGTAATTTCTTCTAATTTTTGTTGCCTTTGCTCGAAATTCTCCGAAACTTCTCCCGGTAGTACCGCCCCCCCGGCATTCCATTTTTTGCGTATTTGTGTTATACTATAGTGTATTTGCAATCCACCCTGAAATGAGGTTTTTTTATGAAAGCACATATCGCACGCAACCAGAACGCCGGTGTCCCGCTGGTTCTGGGCTGGAATCTTTCCTCCGCCGACCGCGGCAAGCTGGAAGGCATGGCTCCTGCTTTTGGCATGAAGCTGCTGCTCGTCTCCCCTGCCGATGCGGGCAAGACCGTGGCCCAGCTGCTGGGCGAGGTGGAGACCAAGGCCGCCCGCACGCTGGTGCTGGAACCGGGTGCCTACCCGCCGGCAGTGGTTCTGGCCAACTTCAAGGAGAAGGATGTGGACACCCTGCTGGATCTGATGAAGCAGGCACAGGTCACCATTCCGCTCAAGGCCGTTGTGACTCCCTCCAACCGCAGCTGGGTGTTCGGCGATCTGCTGGCCCACCTGCAGGAGGAGCACGCCGCCTTTACCGCCGCAAAGGAGAACCACACCGTATGAAGACCCGCGCAAAACGTTTCGTCAGCGCCCTGCTGGCCGGGGTGCTCTGCCTGAGCCTGCTGGCAGGCTGTGCCTCCCAAAAAAAAGAGCTTACCCGCTATTCCACCGTTTTTTATGATGTGTTCGATACCGTAACGCAGGTGATCGCCTACTGCGAGAGCGAGGAAGAATTCAACACCCAGATGGATGCCCTGCACGCAGACCTTATTACCTATAACCAGCTGTATGATATCTACAACGATTACCCCGGCGTGACCAACGTCAAGACCATCAACGACAATGCCGGCAGCGCTCCGGTGGAGGTGGACGACCGCATCCTCTCCATGCTGGAGCTGGCCGACCAGATGTACCAGACCACCAACGGCAAGCTGAACATTGCCATGGGCAGCGTGCTGAATATCTGGCACAATTACCGCGAAGCTGCCGAAGCCGCCGAGACGGATGCCGACAACAAGCTGCCCACCATGGAAGAGCTGGAAGCAGCCGCCCAGCACTGTGATATCAACAACGTGATCATCGACGCGGATGCCAAGACCGTTTATCTGGCCGACCCGGAAATGCTGCTGGATGTGGGCAGCGTGGGCAAGGGCTACGCCGTGGAAATGGTGTGTCAGGCTGCCGAGGCCCGCGGCCTGACCAGCGCTCTGGTGAGCGTGGGCGGCAATCTGCGCGCCATTGGTGTAAAACCGGACGGCAGCCAGTGGACCGGCGGCGTGGAAAACCCGTGGAGCTCTTCGGATGTATACACCTCGGATTCCATGCTGGACGGTGCCATCAACATGAGCGATATGGCCCTTGTGACCAGCGGCGACTACCAGCGCTACTACGTGGTGGACGGCAAGCGCTACCACCACCTGATCGACCCGGACACCCTGTTCCCCGCCGCTTACTTTAACGGCGTGACCGTGCTGTGCAGCGACTCCGGCCTTGCCGACTGCCTGACCACCGGCCTGTTCTGCCAGCCGCTGGAGGACGGGATGAAGATCGTGGAAAGTCTGGACGGCGTGGAAGCCATGTGGTGCACACCGGATCAACAGGTCATCACCTCTTCCGGCTGGGATTCCCATTTAAAAAAGTAACCCTTAAAACGGCAAAAGGCCGACGCAGTGCTGCGTCGGCCTTTTGCTGTTTTATCAGATGGTGAACTGCACCACACAGAATGCCGCGTAGATGCACAGCAGCGCAATGCCCTGCGGGCGGCTCAGCTTGCCCTTGAAGAGGGCGGGCAAGGTGAGCAGCAGCATCACGGCGAACATGACCGGGAACTCCAGCACCAGCGATGCATTGTGGCCGAAGAGCAGGGAGTTCTGCGGGATGGTAAAGGGTGCCACCGTGGCGGAAACACCGCTCACCAGCACCAGATTGAACACGTTTGCACCAATGACATTGCCCAGCGAAAGTGCACCGTGGCCCTTTGCCAGCGAGGTGATGGCCGTGACCAGCTCCGGCAGCGAGGTGCCCAGTGCCACAAAGGTGAGCGCGATCACCGACTCCGGCACGCCCAGTGCCTGTGCGATCAGGGTACCGTTATCCACCAGCAGGTTGGCACCCACGGCAATGAGCACAGCGCCCACGGCCAGCAGGCCCAGCTCCTTGGCAAGGGATGCATTTTCTTCCGGTTCTTCCTCTTCTTCCGGGGCGGGGGCGTTCTTCATGGCCATCACGTTGCAGATGATATACGCTACGAACATGGCCAGAAGGATCAGGCCCACCGGGCGGGAGAAGTAGCCGGTGGTGTAGGCCACACCGGCATAGAAGGCCGCTGCCACAAAGAAGAACAGCACCGGCGTGCGCAGGCTCTTGGGGTCTACCTTGCCCGGCTTCACCGCAATGGTGAGGGCCGCAATGAGCGATGCATTGCAGATGATCGAACCGATGGCGTTGCCATAGGCGATCTCGCCGTGGCCGGTAAAGGCCGAGGTGGTGGAGACCATCACCTCCGGCAGGGTGGTGCCGATGGACACCACGGTGGCACCGATAAGCAGCTCCGGCACATGGAAGCGGCGGGCAATGCCCGTAGCACCATCCACGAACCAGTCACCGCCCTTGATGAGGCACAGCAGGCCCACGATGAACAGCAAAACAGGAATGAGCATAGTTTTCTCCTTTTGTTTTTGGCAGAGCAGCAATAAAAAAGAGGCCTTTATTACATCCTGCCCAAAAACGGGAAAGTGTAATAAAAGTACTCAAGCTTCCGGTGACACAGCGGGCATTTCTGCCGGGATGTCGCTGCGCCACAGCGCACCGTTTTTGCAAAACGAGCGCCCTTTACTCCCTTTTATCCGAAAAATATTATACCGGTTTTTGCACCAAAGTGCAAGAGGAGCGTTGAAATTTCATCCGGCCTTGGTCGCTTTCTTCGCATTGGGATAAATGCGCTCCATGCGGGCATCGTCAAAATGCGCATCCAGCAGCGTATCGATGCTGTTCTTGGGGCCTTCACCGCTGGTGCGGGCATCGTACCGGGCCAGCGCCAGCGCACTGGTGAGCATGTTCACCGCCATGAATACGGCCAGCAGGACGGTCATCCATGGGCGGACGCGGCTGCGCACCTTCTCCATGCCTCTGAGCACCAGCGGATAGCCGTAGCGCATCCATATCACCGCCGCAATGCCCCAGAAAAAGCAGTACAGCAGGTTGATGCGCCCGCCCAGATTGAACTTGAACTTGCTGTAGTCCCAGAACACGGTGCCGAACAGCAGCTCGGTGACGGCGCTGCACACGTATTCGTACACACCGCCCATGACGGTGCCGAAGGCGAACAGATAGCGGTCGCTCCGGTCCTTTTCCTGACGCAGCAGCACCGTTGCCAGCACCAGCGCCAGACCCCACACCACGCTGAACGGTCCCCAGACCAGACTGGAGCGGCTCATCCAGACCCCGGCGGTCACGCGGCAGAACACCGTCTCCACCATGTCGCCCAGAAACGCGCCGATCACGAACAGCCACAGCAGGTCGGACACGCTGAGGAAGTTCTTTTCCCCCTTCCGGAGCGCAGTCTGCTCCTGCCGGGCCGCAGCCGGGTAAGCATACTGGATGCGTTTTTCAATGTAAAGCGCGATCCTGCGGCGCAGCGTGTCCGACCGCTCCCCCAGTCTCTGGTTGAGCTGCTCCAGCATCGGGTGCCGGGCCGCATACTGCTGCACCAGCACCGCCGAACCGATCTGGTCCAGCACCGCCACCGTCAGCGAGACCCATACTGCCGGGCGCAGCAGCCAGACAGGGATATGCGCGCACAGCTGCAGCAACACATTATTGCCCCACAGCACACTTGCCGTGCCCAGTGCACCCCACAGCAGCGAATACTGCAGGCACACATAGCCGTTCAGATTGAATTTTTTTCCGGAATAGTCCCACCACTTGCGGCGGTGCAGGCGTTCCAGCAGCTTGGCGGTGATCCATTCCATCACCGTTGCCGCCATCATACAGGCAAAGAACAGGTAGACCGGCTCGGTGCGCAGGTCGCCGAAACTCACGGCCAGCAGCACGCCGGTGGTACCGTAGATAAAGCAGAACGGGCCTGCCGCGCACCGCGGTTGGCAAACCTTCCGCCCCGGATGGTCGCGACTACCGTCTCAGCCACCCAGCCCAGAAAGGAATATACTAGATAAATAACACCCAGAGTATAGAAGTTCAGCGTCATAATGTTCCTTTCGCTTCCAGTTTTTTCTTACTGCATTGATTGTACCCGTTTTGGGCGCTGTGTACAAGAGCCGTGCAGAAATTTTGTCACTCTGCGACGCGGCAGGCTCTCCGGGCATCTCTGAAAAGACGAAGATCCAGTCTGTTGCTTTGTTTTCAGATACATCTTAGAAAAAGGCCCTGCCATCCCGAAGGACAGCAGGGCCCAAAATTACAGCTTGAATTTACAGAGCGGAATCACAGCTGGCTCTTATACAGCTCCACGATCTCTTCCACGCTGGTGTCGCGGGGATTGCCGGGACGGCAGGCATCCGCAAATGCGGACTCGGCGAGGAACTGGATATCCTCTTCCTTCAGGATGCCGTGCAGATTTGTGGGGATGCCCACGTCTGCGCTCAGCTGCTTGACGGCGGCGATGGTGGCGTCAGCGGCTTCCACATCGTTCATCTCGTCGATGCCCACAACACCCATGGCCTTGCCCACGGCGCGGTAGCGCTCACCGGCGACGCTCTTGTTGTACTCCAGACCCACCGGCAGCAGGATGGCGCAGGCCACACCGTGCGGGGTGTCGTACAGAGCGGACAGGCCATGTGCCATGGAGTGGACGATGCCCAGACCCACGTTGGAGAAGCCCATGCCGGCGATGTACTGGCCCAGAGCCATGCCCTCACGGCCTTCCGGGGTGTTCTGCACTGCGCCGCGCAGGCTCTGGCTGATGAGCTTGATGGCTTCCAGATGGAACATATCGGAGATGACGCAGTGACCCTTGGTAATGTAGCCCTCGATGGCGTGGGTCAGAGCGTCCATGCCGGTGGCGGCGGTCAGGCCCTTGGGCATGGAGGACATCATATCGGGATCGACCACGGCGATCTCGGGGATATCGTTGGTATCCACGCAGACGAACTTACGCTTTTTCTCCACATCGGTGATGACGTAGTTGATGGTGACCTCAGCAGCAGTGCCGGCGGTGGTGGGAACAGCGATGGTGAACACAGCGTGCTTCTTGGTGGGAGCAACGCCTTCCAGAGAGCGGACATCCGCAAACTCGGGGTTATTGATGATGATGCCGATGGCCTTTGCGGTATCCATGGAGGAGCCGCCGCCGATGGTCACGATGCAGTCAGCTTCAGCAGCCTTGAAAGCGGCCACGTCGTCCTGCACGTTGGCGATGGTGGGGTTGGGCTTGATCTCGCTGTAAACAGCGTAGGCAAAGTTTGCAGCATCCAGCAGATCGGTGACCTTCTTGGTGACGCCGAACTTGATCAGGTCGGGGTCAGAGCAGACGAATGCCTTCTTGTAGCCGCGGGCGGTCAGTTCGGGAACGATGTTCTCAATGGCACCGTGGCCATGGTAGGAGATGGTATTCAGAACGATGCGGTCAGCCATAGTTATTTTTCCTCCAAATCTCTTTTCCGCCGCTTTCCGGGCGGAGCTCTCTGTTTTTCAGCATAGCACATTGTCAAAAACTTTGCAATGTGAAATTGTTTGAATTTATTGTAATTTTTTATCAATGTGCAGTGTTTTATGGGCACTTTTTTCAAATTTCCCACAGTTTTATGGTGTTTTTTCTTTTTCCCCTTGACAAACAGAGCAAATCGTGTATTATTGTATCAAGTGCTTAATACAGCAAGACAAGGAGATGATACCATGGGCGAACAGTTTGATGCCAGCCGCCCGATCTATGCACAGCTTGTGGAACGGCTGAAGGCCCGGATCCTGGCCGGCACCTACCCGCCGGGCGGGCATCTGGATTCGGTGCGTGATCTGGCCGCAGCCGCCGGGGTGAACCCAAACACGATGCAGCGGGCCCTTGCCCAGCTGGAGACGGAAGGGCTGGTGCGCACCGAACGCACCGCAGGCCGCTATGTTACGGAGGATACTGCATTGATCGAACAGCTTCGCGCCGACACCGCCCGGACGCTGGCGTCGGATTTTCTGGAAAAGATGCGCGGCATCGGCTACAGTCCCGCACAGGCGGCCGCGCTTTTGGAACACTGGGACGCAAAGGAGGACCGCAATGAATGAACTTTTGAGCTGTGAAGCACTGACCAAGTGCTACCAGAAGGATAAGACCGCACTGGAAAATGTAGACCTGCACATCGGCTTTGGCCGCATCGTGGGGCTGCTTGGCCCCAACGGCAGCGGCAAGACCACCCTCATCAAGCTGGCGAACGGTCTGCTGCAGCCCAGTGCAGGCAGCATCCGGATCGCCGGCATGACCCCCGGGCCGGACACCAAAGCCATCGTGTCCTATCTGCCGGACGCCGACTGGCTGCCGGACTGGATGCGTGTGGAGCAGCTGGTGGAAATGTTCCACGAATTTTATGCCGATTTTGACCCCGCTAAGGCAAACGAAATGCTGGCCCGGCTGGAACTGGGAACCGAAGGCGCGGCTCAAGACCCTCTCCAAGGGCAGCAAGGAAAAGGTGCAGCTGATCCTTGCCATGAGCCGCGCCGCAAAGCTCTACCTGCTGGATGAGCCCATTGGCGGCGTGGACCCTGCCGCCCGGGACTATATCCTGAGCACCATCCTGAACAACTACAGCCGGGATGCGACCGTCATTCTTTCCACCCACCTCATCGGCGATATCGAGCCCATTCTGGACGAAGCCGTCTTTTTGAAGGATGGCCGGGTGTTCGCCCACCGCAATGCCGAAGAGCTGCGCGAGACCGAGGGCATGAGCGTGGATGCATATTTCCGGGAGGTATTCAAATGCTGAAACAGCTGTTAAAATATGAATTCAAGGCCACCGGCCGCACCTACGGCGGGCTGTATCTGGCCCTTGTTGCGCTGGCAGTGCTGAGCGGCTTTTCCCTGCGCAGCTCTTCCAAGGACGACTTTGCATCTCTGCTGCTGTTCGCCTACATGGTCGTAGCCGTCGCGGTGGCAGTGGTGTCTGTGATGACCATTGTGACCCGCTTCACCCGCAATCTGCTGGGCCGCGAGGGCTACCTGATGCACACCCTGCCGGTGACGGAAAGCCAGCTCATCCTTTCCAAGCTGATCTCCAGCGTGGTGTGGATGCTTTGCAGCAGCATCGTGGGTATTTTCTCCTTTGCGGCGATGCTGCTGGCTCTGTCTCTGAACAGCGCGGCCCTGCAGCAGCTGCCGGAGCTGTGGCAGAAAGTGGTAGAGATCTTCCGAGAGATCTTCCGCATGACCGGCAGCTCCGGGTGGCTCTGGCTGATCTTTGAAACGCTGAATGGGCTGGTGGCACTGGTGTCCAGCATCCTGTGCATCTATGCCGCATGCATGATCGGCCACCAGTTCAAAAAGCACATGGTCCCGGCCGGTATTCTGGCATTTTTCCTGCTGTCCTTCCTGCAGAACTGGCTGAGCTCCGGTGTCAGCAGTGCCGACATGCTGCAGGCTGTTTCCGATCCCACCCTTGGCGGTGTAGATGTTTCCATCGCTGCGCCCAGTGCGTTCACCACCCTGTTCGGGCTGGCGGTCAGCATTGCCTTTGCCGCAGGGTACTTTCTGCTGACCCGCTGGCTGATGGAGCATAAGCTGGATCTGGAATGATCTTAATGTCCTCCGCTTTCGTTCTGGGCATTTTCAGCGAAACTACTTCTTAATTGCAATTTGTAAAAGGCCGAACCATAAACTTCATCTGATACAAAAAACATCTGCAAGCTGCCCCATTCCGGGCAAAGCTTGCAGATGTTTTTTTGTTATAAAGTGTTCAGCACTCGTCGTACTGCTTTTTCAGGTAGTTCAGGCATTCCACCGCGTTTTCCGGGGTGGTGTTCTCCAGCGTTGCAAAGATATAGGGCTTTTCCTGCTTTGCAAAGCGCAGGATGGTGCGGTAGTCCTCCATACCGCCCTGTCCTGCACCCGTAGCAGCCAGCTGGCCGCCCGCATCCTTGCGCAGGAAATCCTTAAAGTGGATCATGGCGATGTCCTTGCCCAGAAGCTCGATGGCCTCGGCGAACACTTCTTCGCGGCGGTCCACATTTTCCATGTTCAGCAGGTTGACGGGGTCGAACAGGATCTGCAGGTTCGGGCTGCCGATCTCGTCCAGCACGGTGCGGGCGCGTCTGGCATCGTACACGATGTGCTTGACCACCGGCTCAATGGCAATGGTCACGCCGTACTGCTCGGCGCAGCGCACCACCGGCTTGAAGTTCTTGATAAAGGTAGAAAGGGCTGCATCGCTGCGGCACTCCGGACAGAATTTGTACTCCGCGTTGGGCGCACCGGTCTCGGTGCCCACCATGCCGCAGCCCAGCAGGCTTGCAAAGCGGATGTGCGCATAGTATTTTTCCTGAATGGCGTGCAGGGCATCCGCATCCGGGTGGGCAAGGTTCAGGTAGTTGCCCAGCACGGCAATATCGATGCCGTTTTTCTCAAACAGATGCCGCAGATACAGCGCATAGCCGGGGGTCAGGGCGCTGGGGGTGCAGGGCAGCTCCTTGAAGGATTTGCTCAGAGCCACATGGGCGCAGGTAAAGCCTTTCTGGCGCACCAGCGGCAGCACCTGTTCAACGGGCAGCTTTTCCGCGTCATGCAGACGCAGGCCGAATTGGATCATGGAAAACCTCCTCCTTTCCCGCACAACACGCGGGGTTGCATTGACCTTATTATACACGAAAGCTGCGTTCCATGGAACAGCCTGAAACAAAAAAGAGCATCACTTTGCATCCTCAACGGATACAAATGATGCTCTTTTTTCAGATCTGGTCCTGGCAGATGCGGCTCATTCTCAGCGCCGGTACTTTGCAGCGGCCTGCAGGCGCTGCATCGCACGGTCGAGCGCGATCTTGCTCTGATAATATTCATGCATGCTCTGCTGATGCTGCAAACGCTCCTCGGCACGGATGCGGGCAGCCTCGGCACGGTTCTTGTCGATATCCTCCGGACGCTCGGCGCTGTCCACCAGCACCATCACGTAGGCAGGCGTCACCTCGGCAATGCCGTCGCCTACCAGGATGTCCTGGCTTTCACCGTTCACCTCAAAGTGCAGGATGCCCATGTGGATGGCCACCAGCACCGGGCTGTGTCCGGCCTGTATGCCGTACACGCCATCGCTGATGGGCAGCACAAGGTCTTCGCAATCGCCCTGATAGTACTCACCGCTGGACGCAGTGATGTTCAGCATGAACTTGTTCATCAGATGGCACCGCCCTTTTCCTCAGCCAGCTTTTCCGCTGCCTTCTGGCGGGCATCTTCCAGCGTACCAACGTTGAAGAACGCCCACTCCGGCAGATCGTCGGCCTCGCCGTCCACAATGGCGGCAAAGCCGCGCACGGTATCCTGCAGCGGCACATACTTGCCCTTCAGGCCGGTAAAGTTTTCGGCCACAGCAAAGGGCTGGGACAGGAACTTCTGCAGATTGCGGGCACGGGCAACGGTGAGCTTGTCGTTCTCGTCCAGCTCATCCATGCCCAGAATGGCAATGATGTCCTGCAGCTCCTGATAGCGCTGCAGAATGGACTGCACCTTGCGGGCCACGCGGTAGTGCTCCTCGCCCACAATATCCGCTTCCAGAATGCGGGAGGTGGATGCCAGCGGGTCCACGGCCGGGTAAATGCCCTGCTCCACGATCTTACGGGACAGCACGGTAGTGGCATCCAGATGTGCAAAGGTGGTGGCGGGGGCCGGGTCGGTCAGGTCGTCGGCGGGGACGTAGACGGCCTGCACCGAGGTGATGGAGCCTTCCTTGGTGGAGGTGATGCGCTCCTGCAGAGCGCCCAGCTCGTTGGCCAGAGTGGGCTGGTAGCCCACAGCAGAAGGCATACGGCCCATCAGAGCGGACACCTCGGAGCCTGCCTGCACGAAACGGAAGATGTTATCAATGAACAGCAGCACGTCCTTGTGGGTCTCCTCACGGAAGTACTCTGCCATGGTCAGGCCGGTCTCGGCAACACGCATACGTGCTCCTGGGGGCTCGTTCATCTGACCAAAGACCAGTGCGGTCTTATTCAGAACACCGGACTCGTTCATCTCGCCCCAAAGGTCGCAGCCCTCGCGGGAGCGCTCGCCGACGCCGGTGAAGATGGAGTAGCCGCCGTGCTCGGTGGCCACGTTATGGATCAGTTCCTGGATCAGCACGGTCTTGCCGACGCCTGCACCGCCGAACAGACCGATCTTGCCGCCCTTTGCATAGGGGGCCAGCAGGTCGATGACCTTGATGCCGGTCTCCAGGATCTCGGTCGCGGGCTTCTGCTCCGCAAAGCTGGGGGCCTTGCGGTGGATGGGCCAATGCGGCACATCATCCACAGAGCCCTTGCCGTCGATGGGTCTGCCCAGCGGGTCGAACATGCGGCCCAGCGTGGCTTCGCCCACCGGTGCGGTCAGGCCGTGGCCGGTAGCGGTCACGGTCATGCCCTTGCCCAGACCCTCGCTGGCGGAAAGCATGATGCAGCGCACAGTGGTCTCGTTGACATGCTGTGTCACTTCCATCGTGCGCTCGGTGCCCTCGGCGGTCACGGTAAGCGCTTCCTGCAGGGCAGGCAGCTTGCCTGCGGTGAACTGCACGTCCACCACAGGGCCGGCTACGCGAATAATAGTTCCCTGTATCATACGATTGCCTCTATACTAATTTGTAAATACGTTTTATTCCGCCCGGTTCTGCACGGCAGCCGCACCGCCGATGATCTCGGTGATCTCCTGTGTAATGGAGCCCTGACGGGTGCGGTTGTATTCCAGCTGCAGCTCCCGGATCATATCGTTGGCGTTCTTGGTGGCGGAATCCATGGCGGTCATGCGGGCGCTCTGCTCTGCGCAGAAGCTCTCGGTCATGGCACCAAAGATCATGCCGTGCATATAAATGGGCGCGATTTGTTCAAACACCGTCCATGCAGACGGGAACATCTCCACATCGCCCTTCGGATCGCCCAGACCCTTGGGGGCAGGCTGCAGATGAGCGCGGTCCAGCGGCAGCAGACGCACCATGGTGGGCTCGCTGGTCAGTGCATTCTCGATGCGGGTATAGATGAGATAGATCTCATCCAGCTTGCCGGTCTTGAAATCATCGATGGCGTCCATCGTGATATCGCGGGCACGCTGCAGCGTAGGCTCCGTGGCACCGTAGTGGAAATCCTCCACCAGCCGCGGGTCCTTGTGGTACAGGGCGCGGTAGCCGGTCTGGCCGATCACATAGAACCGGTCATTCTCATCCGCATTTTCCTTGAGGAACTTGATGATGTTCTGGTTGTAAGCGCCTGCCATGCCCTTATCTGCCGTCAGCACGATGTAAGCGCGCTTGGGGTTTGCGATGTTGCGTTCGTGGAAGAACGGATGTACCGGCTCTTCCGGCAGGTGGGGTACCACGCGGGAAATGGTATCGCGCATACGGTTGAAGTAGGGCGATACATTCTGGTAGTTCTTACGTGTCTTGCGCAGCTTGGACGAGGAGATCAGGTACATGGCGTTCGTGATCTTCATGGTGTCCTGAATGCTCTCGATGCGCTCCTTCAGCAGCTTACTGGACGGCATGGCTGTCGCCTCCCGCATAAGCTTTCCAGGCGTTCAGGATGGCATCGACCATTTCAGGTTCCAGCTTGCCGGTGGCGGTGATCTTATCCATCGTACCGGACACATCCGCGCGGAACTGACGCACAAATGCGGAAGTTTTGGCGCGCAGCTCGGCAGTGGGCAGTTCGTCCAGCACACCGTGGGAAGCCAGCACCAGCGTGACCACCTGCTCGGCGTCGGACTTGGGCTGATACAGCGGCTGCTTGAGCATTTCCATCAGAGCCTTGCCGTGATCCAGCTGGCGGCGGGTCTCCGCGTCCAGATCCGAGCTGAACTGTGCAAAGGACTCCATATCCTTGTACTGTGCCAGCTCGATACGCAGGTTGGCGTTGGCCTTCTTCATGGCCTTGGTCTGGGCAGCGCCGCCCACACGGGACACCGACAGACCCACATTGACGGCCGGGCGGTTGCCTGCATTGAACAGGGCGCTCTCGAGGAAGATCTGACCATCGGTGATGGAAATGACATTCGTGGGGATGTAGGCGGAAACGTCGCCTGCCTGCGTCTCTACGATAGGCAGTGCGGTGATGGAACCGCCGCCCAGATCGTCGCGCATCCGGCAGGAGCGCTCCAGCAGACGGGAGTGCAGATAGAACACATCGCCGGGGTAAGCCTCACGGCCCGGAGAGCGGCGCAGCAGCAGAGAAATGGCACGGTAAGCCACTGCATGCTTGGACAGATCGTCGTAAACGATCAGCACGCTCTTGCCCTGACTCATGAAGTACTCGGCCAGTGCGGTGCCGGCATAGGGTGCAATGTACTGCAGGGGAGCGGAATCCGAAGCAGTAGCCGCCACGATGGTGGTGTAGCTCATGGCACCGTGCTTCTGCAGATCGCCTGCCACGCGGGCAATGGAAGAAGCCTTCTGGCCGATGGCCACATAAATGCACAGCACACCGGTGTTCTTCTGGTTCAGGATGGCGTCCGTGGCGATGGAGGTCTTGCCGGTCTGGCGGTCGCCGATGATCAGTTCACGCTGGCCGCGGCCGATGGGGAACATGGAATCGATGGCGAGGATGCCGGTGTGGAGCGGGGTATCCACGCTCTGACGCTCCAGAATGCCGGGGGCCTGCTTTTCGATGGGGTTGTAGCCCACAGCTTCAATGGGGCCCTTGCCATCAATGGGCTCGCCCAGCGGGCTGATGACACGGCCCAGGAAGGCATCACCCACCGGGATGCCGGCACGCTTGCCGCTGCGGGTCACCATGGTGCCCACACCGACGGTCTCAGCTCCGTCGAACAGCATGATGCCCAGCTGTTCGGGGTCCACGCTCTCCACCATGCCCTTGGCACCGTTGTCGAAGGTGACGATCTCGCCGTACACAGCGCGGTTCATGCCTTCGACGTGCACGATGCCGTCGGCAGAGGAGATGACCACACCGCCCTCGGCAGAGGTCTCGGCGGGCTTGTAGTCCTCAATGCGGGTCTTGAGGGTAGCCAGCGAGGGCTTGCCCTCCATCATCTTGTCCAGCTGATGACGGCCGGAGTTATCGAACACGCGGTCGCCCACCTGCAGGACATAGCCGGACAGCAGGCTCTCGTCCACCGTCACGTTCAGGATGACCTCGGTGGCATCATACAGCTTGCGTACCTCGGCGCGGATCCGGTTCAGCTCCTCTTCCCGGGGCTTGCGGGCGCTGCGCAGCTCGGCCTTGACGATGCGGTTGTCCGCAAAAAATTCACGACTGAATTCAGTTGCCATTGCCTGCACCTGCTTTCTCCAGCAGATCGTCCAGCAGACGTGCGTCGTCCTGGGCGGTCAGATTGCGGGCCAGCAGCTTCTCGCACATCGCACGGGCCAGTGCCGTGGTCTGGGCATCGGCTTCCCGCAGCTTGCTCTGGCGTTCGGCCTCGGCGCTTGCTTTGCCGGCGGCCACGATGGCGTCCGCCTGCTTGCGGGCATCTGCCAGCAGCTGCTGCTTTTCGACCTCAGCCTGCTTTTCGTAGGCTTCGCGGCGGGCAGCGGCCTCATTGTCCACATTGCGCAGTTTTTCCTGTGCGGCGTTCATGGTCTCTGCGGCTTCCTTCTTGGAGGTCTCCGCATCGGCCAGGTTTGCGTCCACCATCTGCTGGCGCTTTGCGATCACGTCCTGAACAGGCTTGAACAGGAACTTGCGCAGCACCGCATACATGACGAGGACGTTCACGACGGTCCACAGCAGGTTAATATCCAACTTCAGCATTCGTCTGCGCCTCCGTTACTGACCCAGGAACAGGATGATCAGCAGTGCAACGACGAAGCCGAAAATTGCAGTACCTTCTGCCAGAGCAGCGCCCAGCAGCAGGTTGGTCTGGATCTTGCCGGATGCCTCGGGCTGACGGGAGATTGCCTCCGTTGCCTTACCCGTTGCGATGCCGATGCCGATACCGCCGCCAATGCCGGTCAGCGCTGCAATGCCAGCGCCCAGAGCAATCAAACCATTCATAGTAATAATCTCCTTTTAAATTCAGTAAATATCAATGGATCAGTCTTCTCCGCCCATGGTCTCTTTCATGAACAGCGAAGTCAGGAACACGAACACGTAGGTCTGGATCAGACCATCGAACAGGTCAAAATACAGGCTGAACACCGCCGGGACGAACACGGGCACCACGAGCTTGATCAGCTCCATGATGACGAATGCACCCAGCACGTTGCCGAACAGTCGCATGCAGAGGCTGGTGGGGCGGATGGCGATCTCGAGGATGTTCATGGGAGTCATGACCGGAGTGGGGGCAGACAGACTCTTGAGGAAGCCAACGCCGCCGCGTGCCCGGATGCCGGCACCCTCGATCAGGACGATGCTCATCAGCGCCAGCGCTGCGGTCACATCCAGATCCTTTGTGGGGGGCTTGACACCGAACACACCGATCAGGTTGCTGAAGGCGATGTAGATGGCCACGGTCATCAGGTAAGGCACATAGCGCCTGCCCTTTTCGCCCAGCAGACCTTCAAAGAAATTAGTGCCTGCGAGGTAGGCCATTTCCAGCACGGCCTGACGCTTGCTGATATGGTCCACCTTCAGGTTTCTGGTAAGCAGGATCGAGCCGATGGTGACGATGGCCAGGATCACCCAGCTGATGACCACGGATTCCGGGATCTGCAGCGGGCCGACCTTGACGTATTCGACGGTCAGCTCTTCCATCAATGCTTTGGTCAGATTATTCAATTGTTTTTCCTCCTTCCTGAAGAATAGGGTTCCGGGGGTAAGACCGCCGCACCGCCCCGGCGGCGCAGCGTCCTTCTTATCGCTCGAAGAAAAGGCGCAGCTTTGTGAAAAAAGTAAGGAAGGTGTTCGGCTCTGTCCGGTCACACCCTCCCTCCTGCACGGGTCACTTCGTCTTTTTTCGTTGTGTATGATAGTACGATTGACGAAAATTGGCAAGTAGCTTTGTGCACATTCTACATTTTAGGTGGTTCTACTGCATTGATATATAAAAAAAGTTGTGCATCTTGTCCAATAAAACGCTCTCCGCATGTACTTTTTCCACAAATTTCTTAGCTAATTCTTAGGTTTCGATGGCTTTTTCAGGGCATTCCGGGAAATATTTCCATCAAAAATGCCCTATTGTACATACTTTATATGCCCGATATATAAAATTCGTATAGGTGTCTCGTCCGGTATTACACCCGCTCCTATACATATTTATTATAACTGCATATCTAAAATCTGTCAGTCCGCCTGTTTTGCGCCGCGGCGGAACACCAGCCGGAAGATGGCACGGGCAAGCGGCCCGCAGTACAGCATCTGCCAGCACAGGGCCATGGGCATATTGCAGCCCCATGTATGCACCCAAGTGCCAAAGCCGGGTTCTTTAAACAGCACCGTTGCGATCAGGCTCATCACCGGGCACATGATGCACACGATCATCAGCGAGATGGCATAGGTGATGAACTGCGGACGATCTGTGGGCCGCATGAACATAAACGCCAATCCGGTGGCCAGTTTCTCCACCACGAAAAATTCCAGCACGCAGGCAATGGGAACCATGATCGGCATCTCGTGCAGTGCCATAACAAAGGTGGCATTGGTGACACCGCCTGTGTTCAGCGCCACATTGTAAACGATCATGCCATAGACCATAATTGCAGCCATGACAATGGTAAAGAAGATACGTTCCGGTAAAGTTTTAGGCATTTTGATTCTCCGTTTCTTTTGTGTCTAAATTTTTGCCGCAAAAAAGCCGCCCCGCGAAACTTTCATCTCGCGGGGCGGCGGCGACTACCATTCATTGGTGCTATTTTAGCACAAATCGATCTGACGCATAATACCCTGTGGACACTTTCTCCCGTTTTGCGCAAAATCCTCCACAAACGGCCCGGAACTTCTGGGCAGCTTTGCTGTGACTCTCCCGGCAGCCCCTCCCTGCAGGGCACAGAGTTCCTCCCCAAAGGGCCCGATCGCCCGGGCACACCGCACAGAAAGCGGCATTTTGCACGTTCTATCTGCTGTTTTTCAAGAACTGCACAATTTTATATTTCTATCCTTGTGCACTCTGCGAATAGACAAATCAATCAGGAATATGTATAATAAAGCCAGAAACCAGAGAAGTACAGCAGAAGCTCAAGAGAGAGCTAATCCCGCTGACTTGAAGCAGAAAGGAGCGAGACCGATGGTCGATATGGAACCCGCACAGCAGGGACAGGCTGTCGGGATTCGCTGAGAAGCAAAATAGAGGCTCACCACAGACGGGATGTTTCCCCCGTATAAAAACACAACAAAAATGAGCCAGTCTTGAGCATCAAAAATGCGATTACACGACAACCTGTCGATAAACTTAACCCCCAGCGATTCAAATAAATCCGCCGGAGATGATTCCTATGAAGGTATCTTTTGTACGGAGAACATTATTTGAATAGCAAAAAAGGAGTTCTACCAATGTACTAAGTAGTTTGCCCCTGGCGAATCTAACTCGAAAGAATGTGGTAATATGAAATTCATCTTTCGAATCTCGGTGCCGCACTCCATCAGTTAAGAGAAGGGTCAATCCAATGTACTAAGTAATCAGTCCCCTTGAAATAGATTCTCAGTTTCCAGTAGTTTCTAAGGAGAGTCACCCTATGAAACGTTTACTCCGAAAATGAGGAACCCCAAGGAGAAGAGGCTTATGACTCCGAAGAAGTAAGTATCCAGCCGGACGAGGGCTTGCAACCGCCTCGTCCGGCTGGTTTTATTTTGTGCTGTTTTTACCAATAGTCAACACCCGATTTGTGCAAATTTTACGCAGGAAGGTTGAATACCGTCCTTTGTTTTTGCACTTTTCTGTGGTATACTGTGGAAAAAGATGGGAGGTGCATTTCATGGAGTCGTTCGTTTCGTTTTCCACTCTGTTCAACCTTGTGCTGACCGTTATCTGGTTCATCTCCGGCATTCGGGATCTTCAAGGCAAAGACCCGTTCCTCGATCTGCCGTTCAACCAGTATCACCGCGACCCGGAGTACCGCGCCTTCTGGCAGAAAAAGAACGGCGTGTTTTACATGCTCAACAGCATCGCCTTTCTGATCCTAGCTTTCACACCTGTTACATCGCTGATTTACCGTATCATCTTCGGCATCGCCATCGTGGGAGACCTTCTTTATCTTGTCGCTTACGAAAGCTGGAACCATAGTGCGGATTGACAGCCGGAAAGGGGTCACCATGAATTTGAATCTTTCGGACTGGGATTGGCTGAACGCCGCGCTGGGTGTGCTGTTTTTGTACCGCGGCATCCGGGATCTGTACAATGGCACCGGCACCGGATGGAGCAGTGAGGACGAAAAGAAGCACTTCCGCAAATTTTACGGCATTGCTTCGATCCTTTGCGGTGCACTCTATCTGGTCAACACCTTTCTTCCCAGGGTCGAGCCGCTGAATTCCATTTTGATGGTGGCAGCGCTCGTGTTGTGCGCTGCCCTGCTGATCTCGTATCTGTGCTATACTCTGAGCAGGGACGACAAAACCAAAAAGTGAGGGGTTGCTATGGAAGTCATCTTATCGATCTTAACCGCACTTTTCGGCATCGGGTTCGGCATTTTTATGGCGCTGCATCCGGAAGATGCCATTGCCCTGCATGACCGTGGACGGTATACACAGACCGAACCAACGGAAGCGTACATCAAATTGACCCGGCTGGAGGGCATCGGACTTTCGGTGCTCTGTGCCGTGCTTCTGGTGGTTCTGCTGTTCGCACCCCAATAATACTTTGCAGCTTTCCTCTTGCGGATTTTTTCTCACCCTGCTACAATGAGAAAAAACGCAGGAGGTTTTTTTATTATGGTCAAGCATGTGATCCTGTGGCAGCTGAAGGACGAGCTGTCCGATGCCGAAAAAGCCGCCGTCAAGGCAGGCATCAAGGAAGGGCTGGAAGGTCTGGCAGGCAAGGTCCCGGGCCTTGTGGAAGTGCATGTCAACATCAACGGTCTCCCCTCTTCCACCGCCGACCTGATGCTGGACACCACCTTTGAAAGCGCCGAGGCCCTCAAGGGCTACTCCGTCCATCCCGCCCATGTGGCTGTGGCCGACGGCAAGGTGCGGCCCTACACCAAGGCACGGTTCTGGTCTGGATTACGAGATTTAATGTTGACAAACCCACCATTTTTGCGTATTATAGACATAACAATGTAAATTGGCTGTGAAGAGAAGAGTACGCACCGTCTGCGCCTGACAGAAAGCCCGAAGGATGGAACCGGGCAGGCCGCGCGATGCCGAAGATGGTCTCGGAGCTGCGCAGGTGAAAATTGAGCCTGCGACGGGTGCGCCCGTTACCGCGCTGCGCCGTGCTTTTTTGCCCGGCAAAAGGCTGCGCCCGCAAGGGTGCGGCGAAGCAAGGTGGTACCACGAAAGTTACAAGCTCTCGTCCTTGTCCGGCTCAGTCCGGCAGGATGAGGGCTTTTTTCGTCCCCCGCCAAATCAGGAAAGGAAGAGTATCAACCTATGAGTGAGCACAAGACATTCTACATCACCACTCCCATCTACTACCCCAGCGACAAGCTGCACATCGGCCACAGCTATACCACTGTCGCCTGCGACGCACTGGCACGCTTCAAGCGGATGCAGGGCTATGACGTCATGTTCCTGACCGGCACCGATGAGCACGGCCAGAAGATCCAGGACAAGGCCGCCGATGCCGGTGTGACCCCCAAGGAGTATGTGGACAAGATCGTAGCCACCGTCAAGGATCTGTGGAAGCTGCTGGACGTCAGCTACGACCGCTTCATCCGCACCACCGACGACTACCATATGGAGTCCTGCCAGAAAATTTTCACCAAGCTGTATGAGCAGGGCGACATCTACAAGGGCGAGTACATCGGCCACTACTGCAAGCCCTGCGAGAGCTTCTGGACCGAGAGCCAGCTGGTGGACGGCAAGTGCCCGGACTGCGGCCGCGAAGTGTACGACGCACACGAGGAAGCCTACTTCTTCAAGACCAGCAAGTATGCCGACCGCCTGCTGAAGCTCTACGAGGAGAACCCCCAGTTCATCCAGCCTGAGAGCCGCAAGAACGAGATGATTGCCTTCATCAAGCAGGGCCTGCAGGACACCTGCGTGTCCCGTACCTCGGTCAAGTGGGGCATCCCGGTGCCCTTCGACCCCAAGCACACCATGTATGTGTGGGTGGATGCCCTGAGCAACTATATCTCCGCGCTGGGCTACGGTAACGAAAAATATCACGACTACGACAAGTTCTGGCCTGCCGACCTGCACATGGTGGGCAAGGAGATCCTGCGTTTCCACACCATTCTGTGGCCTGCCATGCTGATGGCTCTGGATCTGCCCCTGCCCAAACGGGTGTTCGGCCACGGCTGGCTGCTGATGAACGGCGGCAAGATGTCCAAGTCCGTGGGCAATGTGGTGGACCCTGTGATCCTGTGCGACCGCTACGGCGTGGATGCCATCCGCTACTTCCTGCTGCGTGAGATTCCCTTCGGCAACGATGGCATGTTCACCAACGAAGCCCTGATCACCCGCATCAACAGCGATCTTGCAAACGACCTGGGCAACCTGCTCAGCCGCACGGTCGCCATGTGCGAGAAGTACTTCGGCGGCACCGTGCACAATGTGGCCGGTACCGAAGCCATTGACACCGAGCTGGAGACCATGGTCAACGAGCTGACCGCCAAGGTCACGGCCGACATGGACAGCCTGACCATCCCGCAGGCCCTGATGGAGATCTTTGCGGTCATCCAGCGCGCCAACAAGTACATCGACGAGACCGCTCCCTGGGCGCTGGCCAAGGACGAGGCCAACAAGGCCCGTCTGGAGAGTGTGCTGTACCACCTGTGCGAGGCACTGCGCGTGTGCGGCATCCTGCTGAACGCATACCTGCCCACCACCGCACCCAAGATGATGGAACAACTGGGTCTGGACGCATCTGCTCTGGACCTGACCAAGACCACCTACGGCGTACAGGAGACCTACACCGTGCACAAGGGCGAGGCACTGTTCCCCCGCATCGATGTGGCAAAGGAAATTGCCCACCTGAAGGAAGAGGACGAGAAGCGCAAGGCCGCTGCCGAAGCTGCCAACAAGGCCAAGGCTGAAGCGGAGAAGAAGGCTGCCGCCCCCGCCGAGGAGAGCACCGTGGACTTTACCCACGAGGAAGAGATCGACTTTGACACCTTCTGCAAGGTGGAACTGCGCGTGGCCGAAGTGCGCGCCTGCGAGAACCTGAAGGAAAGCAAGAAGCTGCTGCACCTGACCGTGTTTGACGGCGAGCGGGAGCGCTGCATCCTTTCCGGCATTGCAAAGTGGTTCAAGCCGGAAGACCTGATCGGTAAGAAGATCGGCATTGTGTGCAATCTGGCACCTCGCCCCATGATGAAGGGCAAGTATGTCAGCGAGGGCATGATCTTTGCTGCTGATACCGCCGACGGCGGCTGCTCCATCGCTTTCTACGGCGACGACACCCCCGTAGGCAGCCGCATCCACTGAGCCGCCATGCAGGAAAACAAAACGCTTTCCCGCGCGGAATGGCTGGATAAGATCTTCGGCACGCCGGTGTTCGCCGTGCTGCTGGCCATCTTCTGCAATGTGCTGTGGGGCTCGGCCTTCCCCTTCATCAAGCTGGGCTACCGGCTGTTCTCCATTGAGACCAGCAACACCGCCTCCATCTTCTGCTTTGCCGGTGTGCGGTTCATGCTGGGCAGCTTTCTGGTGCTTCTGGGCAGTGTTCTGTTGACAGAGCCGCCTGCCCAAGTTTCCCCGCGGCAAAGTGGCAGCGGAGTGCTGTGCTCTGGGCCTGTGGCAGACCACGATCCAGTACGCATTCTATTACATCGCTGTTGCCATGCTCACGGGTGCCTTTGGCGGCATCCTGAACAGCACCCAGAGCTTTCTGGGCGTGATCTTTGCCCATTTCATCTACGGCAACGCCGACCGCATGACCCCTGCCAAAACGCTGGGCTGTGTCATCGGCTTTGCAGGCGTGCTCATCGGCACGCTGGGAAACCACGGCAGCGGCAGCGGCTGGGGCGTGTTCTGCATGATGGCCGCTACCATCATCTTTACCCTGTCCGGCCCATGGAACAAATCCGTGACCAAAAAAGCAGACAGCTTTGCCGTCTGCTTCATCAACCTGTTCGTGGGCGGTCTGGCACTGTTCGTGCTGGGCACTGTGCTGGGCGGCAGTCTCCATGTGCAGAGCGCACTGGCGGTGGTGGTCATGCTGTATCTGGCCTTCATCTGCGGGGCAGGCTATGTGCTGTGGGCCCTGCTGATGAAGAACAACCCGGTCAGCCGCATTGCCATCTTTGGCTTCGTGAACCCGGTGGTCAACGTGCTGCTGAGCGCCGTGCTCAACGGCGAACCGCTGTTCCGCTGGCAGTATCTGGCGGCGCTGGTGTTCGTGTGTGTGGGCATCTGGCTGGTGAACAAGGCCCCCGCCAAAAAGGAGGGCAAATGACCGGCCCCATTTTTGACACCCACGCGCACTACAGCGCCCGCGCTTTTGACGCAGACCGCAATTTCCTGCTGGGCAGCCTGCCCGGTAAAGGCGTGGTGGGCGTGTGTGAACAGGCCACCCACTCCGGGGATGCACCCAAAGTGCTGGAGCTGGCGCACCGTTACCCGTGGGTGGTGGCAGCTGTTGGCATCCACCCGGAAAGCCTGCTGCCCGCCGCCGACTGCGGCGAGGAAGGCCCGGCTCCTACGGTCTCGGTGTACGGCGGGGACTGGGCCGCAGAGATGCGCGCTCTGGCCCCGTATTACGAGGACCCCAAGGTGGTAGCTGTGGGTGAGTGCGGGCTGGACTACCACTGGCCTGTGCCCAAGGACGCCCAGCTGGCCATGTTTGAAGCACACATCCGGCTGGCGCTGGAACTGAACAAGCCCATCATCGTGCACGACCGCAACGCTCACGCCGACGTTTACGCCCTGCTCAAAAAATACCAGCCCAAGGGCATCGTCCACTGCTATTCCGGCAGTGCCGATGACGCGGTGTGGCTGGCAAAGCAGGGACTGTTCATCGGTTTTGGCGGGGCGTGTACCTTCAAGGGTGCCAAGCGGGCGGCAAAAGCCATCAGCGCCCTGCCGCTGGAAAGCATCGTACTGGAGACCGACTGCCCCTACATGGCACCGGAGCCGGTGCGCGGCACCCGCTGTGACAGCTCCCTCATCCGCTATGTGGGCGAGTATATCGCCCAGCTGCGGGGCATCTCTGCCGAAGAGGTGTTCCGCACCACAGCCGAAAATGCCCGCCGGGTATACGGGCTGTGATCCGTTTTTCGCAAGTTGCACAGGTTTTTCTCTGTGCTTCTGTATAAATCAACAATCAAAATCCAAACTGTTATAAGGAGAACCTACCATGAAAGCACGTATTCCTAAGCACCGCGAGTTCATCATCAACTTCCCCGACAGCATCGACCAGAACAAGGCCAACGAGGGCTGGGCAAAGCTGCAGCAGATCGTTGAGGACTACAAGAAGGCCCACAATGGCGCTTCCGTCTACGCCCCCACCTTCATCGAGGACTGCGAGGCCGAGGTGAAGAAACTGCAGGAAGAGTACGGCTTCGAGTATACGGTCGAATACGTTCAGTAATTTCTGATATTTAAAATCCCCTCTGTGCATCTGCGCAGGGGGGATTTGCAGTTTCAGGGGGAACCGCTTTTCCTTACGGTGCACTTCCCCGCAAAAATACAGCCCCGGCAGACTGCATGGTCTGTCGGGGCTGTGCTTTCCTGTCCGGGTCACTTTTCCACTTTACTCAGCAGGATGCGGTCGTTATCCAGATTCTTGCCTGCGTTCTCGCGGAACTTTTCAAGCAGGTCGTCCACAGTCATCCGGCTGCGTTCCTCGCCCTTCACGTCAAAGACGATGCGGCCGGAATCCATCATCAGGGTGCGGTTGCCCAGCTCCAGTGCCTGATGCATGTTGTGGGTGACCATCAGGCAGGTGATCTTCTTTTCAGCCACGATGCTCTTGGTCAGCTCCAGTACCTTTTCGGCGGTGGCGGGGTCCAGCGCTGCGGTGTGCTCGTCCAGCAGCAGCAGCTTGGGGGTGACGAGGGTGGCCATGAGCAGGGTCAGCGCCTGCCGCTGGCCGCCGGAAAGCAGTCCCACCGGCTGCTTCATGCGGTCCTCAAGGCCCATATCCAGCAGCGCCAGCTTTTCGCGGAACACTTCCTTGTCCTTGCGGGAGATGCGGGAGAAGATGGCGTGGGGCGCGGTGCCGGCACGCAGATAGGCCAGTGCAAGGTTTTCCTCAATGGTCATGTTGGGTGCCGTGCCCTTGAGCGGGTCCTGAAACAGGTGGCCGATGACCTTGCTGCGCTGGTGCTCCGGCGCAAAGGTGATATCCTGTCCGCCCAGCAGGATGCTGCCCTCATCCGCGATGAAGCCGCCGGTGATGGCGTTGAACAGGGTGGATTTGCCCGCGCCGTTGGAGCCCACGATGGTGGCAAAGTCCCCGGCTTCCATGTGCAGGCTGACACCGTTCAGGGCCACTTTTTCATTGACCGTGCCGGGGTTGAAAGTCTTGTGCAGATCGTTCAGCTGAAGCATTTCCATCTTACTTTCCCTCCTTGCCGGTGGTCACGCGGCGGCGGCAGGCCCCATGCTTGCGCTGCTCAAAGGCGATTTTTTCCTTGATGGCCGGCATCGAAATGGCGATGGCCACGATGATGGCGGACACCAGCTTCATGGCGGCGGCAGGCACATTGAAGCGCAGGGCCACAGCCACGATAAAACGGTACAGGCAGCTGCCGAACACCACGCCGATGATCCGGCGCAGCATGGTGCGCTTACCAAGCAGAGTCTCGCCGATGATGAGGGAAGCCAGTGCGATGGTCACCATGCCGGTGCCCACATTGATATCGCAGCTCTTCTGATACTGTGCCAGCAGGCCGCCGGAGAGGGCGCACAATGCGCCGGAAATGCACAGGCCCACCGTGATGGTGAAAGCCGGGTTAATGCTGGAAGCACGCACCATGGCAGCGTTGTCACCGGTGGCGCGGATGGACAGACCCAGCCGGGTGCCCAGAAAGCCCAGCATCGCCGCACCGGCAAGCAGGATCATGGCCAGCGCGATGGCCAGCTTATACCAGCCGCCAAGGAAGCTCAGTGAGCCCTTTGCCAGCGAGAAAACAGTGTCGGTCTTGACCAGCGACATGGTGGAGGAAAAGCCCATCACGGCCAGATTGATGGTGTAAAGGCCGGTGTTGACGATGATGCCTGCCATGATGCTCTCCACGCCAAGGCGGGTCTGCAGAAAAGCCGTAACAAAGCCGGAGCACACGCCTGCCGCCATGGCTGCGAACAGGGCCAGAATGGGGTGGCCGGTCAGTGCTACCTGACAGGCCACGGCGCAGCCCAGCGTGAAGCAGCCGTCAGTGGAAAGGTCTGCGATGTTCAGGATGGAATAGCTCAGGAACAGTGCCAGCGCCACCAGGGCATAGATACAGCCCAGTTCCAGCGCCGTCTGTAGGACGTTGAGCGAAAAGATACTCGCCAGCATGTGTGTGCTCCTTTTATGTTTCTTTTTGATTGGACGATTTAAAATGGCCTCCGCTTTTGCTCTGGCCATATTCAGCGGAATTGGGTTTTTATTCGGGATTCAGAAAAGCCTGCGGGCTTTTCTGAATCCCCTTTTCACGAGTAGGGTCGTGACGGAAAACGGCATTTGCAGCGCCGCTTTCTGCGAAAGCGCGGCGCTGTGGGCGGCGTCCTCGCCCTCTCAGGCGCTTACGCGCCAGCTCTCCTAAAGGGAGAGCCTCTGGCAAAGCCGCACACTTTGCAATTGAATCGAAAACTTTTCCTAAAGCCGCCAAAAGCTCCCCCTTCGGGGGAGCTGGCAAAACCGTCAGGTTTTGACTGGGAGGGTACTTTTTTAAGAGAAGTTCTCTGCGGTGGTCACTTCCACGATCTCGGTGCAGTAGGGCTTGAAGGCTTTCTTCACGGTGTCAAGGTCAAGGCCCAGCGCTTCGCAGGTCTCGGTGTTGATGGTGACGATACCGTTATCAAAGGTCTGGTAGGGCAGGTCTGCGGTAGTCTTGCCCTCGCACAGCAGCTCTGCCACCATATCGGCAGTGGCTTCGCCCAGCTGGACGTAATCCACGCCGTAGCCCACAAAGGCCCCGTTCAGTGCAAAGCTGTCGGCACCGGTGTAGTGCTGCACGCCTGCCTCGGTAAAGGTCTCGTAGATGGACAGCTCTGCGGTCATCACGGTGTTGTCGGTGGGGGTAAACACGGCCTTGACACCGGCGGCGATCAGAGCCTCAGCCGCCATCTGCACCTCAGCGGTGGTGGTGCCGTTCTTCTCAATGTACTTGATGCCGTTGGCATCACAGAAAGCCTTGGCATCTGCAATGGCCTGCGTAGAGGCATCCTGACTCAGGTCGTACAGCAGGCCAATGGTGTCAATGTCCGGGTTGACAGCGGTGATCAGGTTCATGATGGCCTCGGTGTTCAGTGCGTCGGAGGTGCCGGTGATGTTCTCCTCGCCGTCAAAGCCTGCAGCGGCGGGGTCGGTGACAGCAGAGTAGACAACGGGGATATCGGTATCCTCCACAGCGGCCAGCATGGTTGCGGCGGTGGGGGTAGCCACAGCCACGATCACATCCACGCCGTCCCCTACGAGGTCGGCACCGATCTGGTTCAGGTTGGACTGGTCAGCCTGTGCATTTGCGTAGTAGTCGGCGTAGTCGAAGGTAACGCCCTTCTCTGCCCCCAGCTCATCCAGACGGCTCTCCACAGATTCCACGATCTGGTTGAGGGAAGCATGATCCACATAGTTGACGATGCCTACCTTGAAGGTCTGACCGCCCTCGGTTGCTGCGGAAGCGGCAGCGGAAGAAGCGGTGGAAGATGCAGCCACGGTGCTGGAAGCGGAGCCGCCGCAGCCGGTGAATGCCAGTGCAGAAACGGCGGAAGCAGCCATAGCGGCCTTGAGGAAGCTGCGGCGGGAGATCATGGTAACGTTTTTCATAACAGTAAACTCCTTTCCCGGAGCGGGCGGCAAAAGTAAAAGACCCGCTCCCCTTGCGGGACGGGTCTTACAAATAAAAACGACCCTGTCCCTGTGTGTTATCCACAAGGACAGGATCGGTAAAGTTCGATTCTGCGGTGCCACCTTGCTTGCCCTGCTTTGCAAACTGCAGAGCCTCTCACGGAGAGCCAACACTCCCCTGTCCTGTAACGGAGACTTCCGTCCAAAGCTACTAAGGCTTGCTGCCCATTTGCCCGGCCCTCGGCGGCCCACGAAGCTCTGCCCCGCTCTCGCCCGTTTTCACTGTCCGGGCTCACTGAAGATGCGCTGTGCAGGTTCTCTTCCGCCTCATCGGTTTGATTGCATTATACACTTTATTGGCATAAAGTCAAGAGGAAATTTCAAAAATTTCTTTTTTCTACAGCACAAAGTCATTCTTCCGTGCATCAGGCCCGCTTTGTGCGGCGCTTGCGCCAGACGAAGTACGCCGTGTACGCCAGCCATACCACAATGCCGCCCAAAGTCAGCGCACGGCTCAGCCGGATGCCGTCGGGCTGGTAGACAAAATCGATGCTGTTTTCACCTGCCGGGCACAGCACAGCCATCAATCCCTCGTCCACCTCCACAATGTCGGCCTCCTGCCCGTTGACATAGGCCGTAAAGCCGTCATCGTAAGGCACGGAGAAGAACACGAGGTTCTCTTTTTCCAGCGTGATCTCGGCGTGGAAGCCCGAATTGTTCATCTGGAACACACTGGCAGCCGTGGCACGGCGCTCGCGGCAGTCCTGCACGTAGGACTCATAGTACAGCTCCTCCCGTCTGTCTTCCGGCAGATGGGTGAGGTACTTGCCGTAGACTGCAGCATCCTCGTCGGTAAGCACCAGTGCACGCATCAGGAGGTTTGCGCGGGTGGCCTTGGCTGTTTCTTCGTACTCGGTCTGGGTGAGGTAATAGTCATAGGCAAAGCCCATGGGCACGTAGTTCGTGTTGCGGTAGACCGCATAGCCGTCCTTTGCAAAGGCATATTCCCAGCCGTCGTCGGCTTCGTTTTCAAAGTCGGTCTGCTTTTCCGGCGTGGTGATAAGGTACTCCACACTCAAAAGGCCCCGCAGTGCATAATTGGAAAGCTCCGGCTCACTGCGCACATCCCGCTTGACCCCCAGCGCCGGGTAGAAGCTGAGGATGCTGGGGGCTGCCGTGCTGCCAAAATACTGCAGGCAGCTCTTATCCAGCCACATGCCGATGTTGTCGTGGATCTTGTACGTATCCACGCGGTAATCGCCTTCGGGCAGGTCGTTTTTCAACAGCAGGGCGCTTGTGTCCTGCTTCACAAGGTCGCTGTCGGTATACCACTGGCCGAACTTGCCAATGCCGATGTGCACCACGCTGAACAGGAAGGCAAACGCCAGCACTGCCGCCGTCATGCGCTGGGCAAAGCGGCTGTCGCCCCGCCACTTCTGGCAGAGATAGCGGTACAGCAGCAGGCCCAGCAGGCCAAAGCCCAGCACCGCACAGTACTGACCGGGGTTCTTGAGCACGCCGAACGACCAGCTGCCGGTGTCGCTGTCCTGCACCGGCACCACCGCAAAGGCCACCGTGGCGATCATCAGCCAGCTGATGCCGCGGGCCGGGCTGTCCAGATCGGTGTTGTGGTCTTCCAGCGCGTTCACGGTCATTGCGGCCAGCACCAGCACCGGCATATAGTACCAGCGCGCATAGTAGCTGGAATTGAGGGCGTAGAACGCACTGTTCAGGATGGGCACCAGTGCGAACACGGCGCAGGTGCCCACGATGCGCTTTTTACTGTCGCCGCACTTGGCTTTCCAGTAGGCCACGGCACCGGCCAGACTGCACAGCGGCAGATAGGCCGACATGCTGGTCCACTTGATCACGCCCTCCGACCAGATGGATGTGAGGTAGGGAGAATCCGGCGGCATGATCCAGCTGACGAGAATTGCAAGGTACTGCTGCACCTTGCTGTAGGTCAGAAAGCCCCAGCCGGAGGAAAGGTCGATGGTGCGCGGGTTCTGCAAAATGGAGAGCACCGCAGGCACCAGCAGGATGCTGCCCATGGCAGCGCCCAGCAGGCTTTCAAAGGCCAGCAGCCCGAACTTTTTTGCAGTGAGACGGAAGTCCCTTGTGCTGAGCTTGCAGATGAAGTAGATGGCCAGAAATACCACCTGACCGATGAAGAAGAAGTAGTTGTTGACAAGATTCACCGCCACCCAGAACGGGAAGCGACCTTTTCTGCCATCGATGACCGCATCATCCAGCGCCGCCAGTCAGGTGTATGGAAACAGCGCCACAACGTCCAAAAAGTGGTTGAAGAAGATGTTGTACACCGTAAAGCCGGAGAAGGCATATAGGCAGCCGGCCAGCATGCTCCAATCCTCGTCCCGCACCCAGCGGCGCGCCCAAAGGTAGCCGCCGCCCCCGGCCAGGGCGATTTTCAGGCAGAGCAGCGGCACCAGCATCCACGGCATGAACCGTGCGGGCACCAGCAGCGTCAGCCAGAAAAACGGGCCGCCCAGCAGGTAGAACGAGT
>ENA-OQNT01000049-OQNT01000049.1-human-gut-metagenome-genome-assembly--contig:-NODE-49-length-32487-cov-3.552163_pt1 | contig 32487 bp, 30 predicted proteins | sample MGYA00242634_ERZ504890 | MGnify/ENA primary metagenome ERZ504890 (study PRJEB26092, sample SAMD00036379) | human gut metagenome | host: Homo sapiens | study: EMG produced TPA metagenomics assembly of... | reverse complement strand
GCTGAACGCCAGTGCCGCCCTCAGCAGCGGCACCACCGGCGGCTACTTCCACGCCCCCCGGGAAATGCTGGTGCTGCGCAGCATGGGCAGCAGCCTGACCCAATTGATCAGCTCCGACAGCGCCTATGCAGGCATCTCGGAGCTTTGCCGCCTGAGCGAGAACCAGTCCTACCGGCTGGCCGTCTGCATCCCCATGACGGACTACCGCAGGCTGATCTTTTCCGGCAATCTGCAAATGCTGCTGATCGGCCTGTTCATCCTCTTTTTTGTGGTGTTCTGCTGCATGTACTTCCACCAGCACGTCCTCTCGCCTGCGTTCCGGCAGTTTGAGGAGGACCGGCGGGAGTCCCGGCGGCGGATGGACGAGCTGCAGATGGAGCGCCAGCAGATGCAGACAGAACTTTCCCAGCTGGCGGACGTGTGCCGCAACGAATCCGTCCCCGATGCCTTCCAGACCTTTCTGGAGGGCATCCCCAACCTGACAAAGACCGAGCGCCGCATCTTTGACGGCTATGTGGCCGGGCTGCGCTCCCGGGAGATCGTGGAGCAGCTGGACATCAAGGACAGCACCCTGCGCTTCCACAACAAGAACATCTACGAAAAGCTGGGGGTCAGCTCCCTCAAGCAGCTGCAGCAGTTTGCCGCGATCCTGAATTCCGGCGGCAACAGCGCCCCCGACTCCGCCCCGGACGAAAGCGGCCCGAAGAAGGCCCGCTGAACCGCGCTCCCGCGCCCCAGCTTTCGCTGAAAAGATGCAAAAAGAGCCGCCGCACCTCACATGATATGAACCCCAAAAGTTAGACAAAAATTGAATTAAGCAGCTCCAACGGTCTGAATCCTGTACTGCACAGGGCTCAGGCCGTTTAGTTTTAATTTAATTCGGCGGTTGTTGTAATAGTCGATGTAATCGACAATAGCCTTTTCGAGCTGGTCAATGGAATCAAATTTTTCCAAATAGAACAGTTCCGTCTTGAGCAAGCCAAAGAAGTTTTCAGCAACCGCATTATCCAGACAAGTGGCTTTCCGGGACATACTTTGCGTAATGCCTTTCGCTCTCAACAGGTTCTGGTAAGGCTTCATCTGGTATTGCCAGCCTTGGTCTGAGTGTAGAATAAGATTGTCTACTTTGTCGGGCAGCTTCTGAAAAGCATCTTCCAGCATGTCCGTGACTTGCTTGAAATTAGGATGGAGGCTAAGGTTATAGCTGACCACTTCTCCGTTGAACAGGTCAATAATCGGTGACAGGTAGAGCTTCTGGTCGTTTACCTTGAACTCCGTAACATCCGTAACCCATTTACGATTTGGTTCATTTGTTTTGAAGTGCCGTTCCAGCAGATTTGGAGCCACTTCGCCAATCTCACCTTTGTAAGAATTGTACTTTCTTCTTTCACGAACATGGCAGACCAAGCCTAACTGTTTCATGAGCTTCTGTACCGTCTTGTGATTCACACAAATATCGTTGTTATGCAGTTCTTGTGTGATTCTACGGTAGCCGTAACGCTTTTTGTTCTTGTTGAAGATTGTAATGATCTCCGCTTTCACCATTTGGTACTTCGCTGGCTTATGAGACTGACGCAAATAGTAGTAGAACGTGCTGCGAGGAAGCCCGGCAAGCTGCAGCAGTGCTTTCAACGGATATTTCTGCCTTAGTTCCTGAACTACTTGTGCTTTCTGTTTTGGCGTTCCTCTTCCAGCACCAAGGCTCTCAATTTTTTTAAATAGTCGATCTCCATACGAAGCCGTTGATTCTCTGCAATGAGATCTTCTTCTACTTGCTTGTCTAATTTCGGCTTCCGACCTTTCTGCGTCCCACTGGCGGCACAGGCTCGTCCTCGACGCTCTAACAGAAGTGCTTCTTCTCCTTCCTCCCAATAAATGCGCTCCCAGTCCCTGAGTGTACGGTCCGAAATGCCATATTCTCTGGACGCTCCCTTAAAGCTCAGGTTTTCTCTGTGGATTCGTTTAATGATTTCTACCTTCTGCGTTCCGTTGTACTTTCGTTGTCCCTTTGGCATACAAAAACACCCCATTTCCTAAACAGTATACCATACTGTCTAACAAATGGGGTGCAGTTCAAATAGACCGGCAGGGGCTCTTTCTCATAGCGGTAAGTTCAGGATCACTCGATCAGGCCGTTCAGCAGGGCCAGGCACTTGCGGCTGTGCAGCTTGCGGATCGCCTTTGCCTCGATCTGGCGCACACGCTCACGGGTAACGCCAAAGTCACGGCCAACCTCTTCCAGCGTACGGGGACGGCCATCGTCCAGACCAAAGCGCAGGCGGATGACCTTCTCTTCACGAGGGGTCAGGCTCTTGAGAGCCAGATTGATCTGCTGTGCCACCATGGCGCGGTCTGCGGCCTTGCCAGGGGCTTCGGCGTTTTCGTCTGCGACGAAATCGCCCAGAGAGGAATCCTCTTCCTCACCCACGGGGCTTTCCAGACTTGCCGGCTCCTGTGCCATGCGCTGGATCTCGCGCACACGCTCCACGCTCATATCCATGGCCTTTGCCAACTCTTCCGGGGTCGGCTCGTGGCCGTTCTGGTACACCAGCTGGTTGGTGGCCTGACGCATCCGGTTGATGGTCTCCACCATGTGCACCGGAATGCGGATGGTACGGGCCTGATCCGCAATGGCACGGGTGATGGCCTGACGGATCCACCAGGTTGCATAGGTGGAGAAGCGGAAGCCGCGGTCACAGTCGAACTTCTCGGCAGCCTTGATCAGGCCGATGTTGCCCTCCTGGATCAGATCCAGGAATGCCAGATTGTGGCCCACATGCTTTTTGGCAATGGACACCACCAGACGCAGGTTCGCTTCGCTCAGGCTGCGGCGGGCGTTCAGGCCATCGCGGCGGGTCTTGAGCAGCTCAGCGCGCTTTTCGTCGCTCAGGGGGCCGTTCTCCACAGCCTCCATAGCTTCCTCTTCGGCAGCCTTTTCCTCGGCATCCTCGCTGGGCTTCTCGTTGCCCTCCTCGTCCAGATCTTCGGTATAGCTGCGGCTGTTCTCATCCTCTTCAAACGAGAAGCGGGCGCTGTTCTTTTTGATGTACTCCGGCCCGCCGTACTTCTGGCGGTCGGCCTGCAGGATGTGCGCCGCCTCGGCACCGGCATGGATGCGGCGGCTCAGCTCCACCTCCTGCTCCGCGCTCAGCAGCGGGATCTGGCCGATCTGCTTGAGGTAGTTCTTAACGGGGTCGTCCAGCAGTTCGTCCATGGCAGCCTTCAGGTCTGCAGGGTTCTCCTCGCTCTGCTCTTCCTCGTCCTCGCTGATGCCCATATCATCGTTGTTGTTCTCGGCATTCTCGACCTCGGCCATGATGCTGTCCACATCCAGCGTAGGCTCTGCATCCTCTTCCAGAACCTTGATGCCGCGTTCTTCCAGAAGGGTGTAGAGCGTTTCCTCATCCATTCTGCACTGTGCAGCCAGCGCCTTGGCCTCCTTGGCCGAAATGGTGCCTTCGCCTTTCGTCAACAGTTCCTTTAAAGTCATGCCCATTTTGCTCTCTCCTTCTTGCTCCGGGGATGCTCCCGCCGGGGGAAATCCTGTAATAAAGTGTTCCTGCGCATCAGATCACAAGTCCTCCGTTCACGCCGAACACCTGACCGGTGATGTAGCCCGCACCCTCGCCGGCAAGGAACACCAGCAGCTGCGCCACTTCGTCTGCGCTGCCAAGACGGCCCACAGGGGTCTCTTCGGCCAGCGCGGCCTTATCCTCGGCGGTGAATGCTGCCATCATATCGGTATCAATGACCCCGGGCGCAACACAGTTCACTGTGATGCCGCTTGGGCCTTCTTCTTTGGCCAAAGCCTTGGTCAGGCCGATCAGGCCTGCCTTTGCTGCAGAGTAATGCACCTCGCAGCTGCCGCCGGTCTGGCCCCACATGCTGCTCACGGTCAGGATGCGTCCGGCCTTGCGGCGGATCATACCCGGCAGCGCCAGCTGACACAGGTGGAACGCACCGGTCAGGTTCACGTCCAGCATATGCTGCCACTCTTCCGGGGTGATGTCGGTGAACAGCTTCTGCTGGGCGATGCCCGCATTGCTCACCAGCACATCCACACGGCCCAGTGCCTGTTCTGCGGTGCGGAACGCAAGCTCGCAGCTGGCGCGGGACGCCACATCGCACTGCACGGCGGTGATGCCGGGCAGCTGTTTTTCCAGCTCTGCAGCGGCTTTGGCATTGCTGTGGTACAGCACCGCCACGCGGTAGCCCGCCGCATAGAACGCCCGGGCCGCAGCGGCACCAATGCCGCGGTCGCCGCCGGAGATCAGCACACAGCGGCCATTGGCTGCTGCCTGCACGGTAGGTGCCGGTGTTTTCTCCGGCTCTTCCTGCACAGGCTCCGGCATTTCCGGCTGCGGCGCAGGCTGGGGCTTTTCCAGCACCATCACCCGGGTGGGTTCGTCCACCACGGGTGCTGCCGCCTTTGGCTTTGGCGGTACGGGCGGCTCCTGTGCAGCCTGTTCCGGCTGCGGCTCCTCACCCGACAGATTGAACGTCAGTTCAAATTCATCTTCGTACAAGAGTATAGTCCTCCTGTCGTGATCTCTGCACTGCAAAGGTATGCCGTGCAGGAGATGTCTGTGCGGCCCATCGCCGTCCGTTCAGCGTCCATTTCTTATCCGGTCAAAGTCCGGTGCTCGGCGCGGCAGACAGCTGCATAAGATGGGTTTCGACAAAACACCATTAAATAATATAGCACAATTTGCCGAAAAAAGAAAGTGGAAGCCGCCTACTTTTTACGCAGCTTCCACTTTTTTACGGTTTCTTCATATTCCATGCCGGTCATACAGGCGGTTTCCACTTCGGCCGGGCCGCAAGCCGTGCCCGCAGATCCTTGAAAAACGCCTGCAGCAGCTCCTGTGCTTCCTCTGCGCGCAGCCCCTGCTCCACCACCGGGTGGTGGTTGAAGGGCATTGCAAACAGGTCGGTCACACTGCCGCAGCAGCCCGCCTTGGTGTCTGCCGCGCCGTATACCACCCGCCGGATGCGGCTGTTGATGATGGCCCCGGCGCACATGGGGCACGGCTCCAGCGTGACGAACAGCTCGCACTCCCACAGCCGCCAGCCGCCCAGCTTTTTGCAGGCGGCATCAATGGCCAGCAGCTCTGCGTGATGCAGGGCGTTTTTTTCGGTCTCGCGGGTGTTGTGGGCGGCAGCTACCACCTCGCCGTTGCGGGCCACCACGGCCCCCACCGGCACCTCGCCCAGTGCAGCCGCCTTGCGGGCTTCTTCCAGCGCAAGGCCCATCAGTTCAGAATCGGTCATAGGTTCCCCTTTATCCTGCTGCAAAAACCAGCAGATTATTCAATGTATGCAAAAGCATCCCCGGCCATACCCTGCCGGTGCGTTCACGAAGTGCGCCCAGCACAAGGCCGCCGCCAAGCGCCCACGCCATGCCCGCCGGGGTGCCGTGCTGCCCCGCAACAGTACCGCCTGCAGCGCCGCGGCCGTGCCATCTGCCCAAGGGCTGCGCCAGCTGCTGGATGGCCCCGCGGAACACCAGTTCCTCCACGACAGGTGCAGCGATGCAGTGGTGCACAAAACTCAACGCCCGCACATCCCACGCCGGGGCAGGCAGAAATGCCAGCACTTTGCCTGCCAGCAGGTAGGTCAGTGCGCAGCCGAACGCAGCCAGCAGCGCCCTTGTTTTTGCCTTTTGCTCCATGGCCTGCCCTCCCTGCCGTGCGGTTCTCAGCGCCTATCTTATCATAAGCAGCGGCTTTTACGCAAGTATTTTGCGCTGGGACGAAGCAATTTTCGCTCAGGCAATTGACTTTTCCCTGTGGATTCTGGTATAATGTTTCCCGACGTTTTATTGCAAAGCGTCGGGAAACATGACTTGAATTTGTTTTTACCGGAAATCCGGAGGTATTTTATGATCCGTATTCTCACCGATTCTGCGTCCGACATCCTGCCCGCCGAAGCCGAGCAGCTGGGCGTGACCGTGATCCCTCTGAACGTGACGCTGGAGGATGGCAGCATCCTGCGGGATGGCATCGACATGACCCCAACCGAGTACTATGCCCATCTGGCCAGCTGCCGCAAGCTGCCCACCACCAGCCAGCCCAGCCCAGAGCTGTTCGAGAAGTTCTATCTGGAAGCCGCTGCCGCCGGGGACGAAGTGCTGGGCATCTTCCTGTCCCACGAGCTGTCCGGTACATGGCAGTGCGCAAAGCTGGCCGCAGACCTCGCCAATGTAGACAACGTGCTGTTTGTGGACAGTGCCACCGTGTGTCTGGGTGAATCGCTGCTGGTGCGTCTGGCCGTGCAGCTGCGTGACGCAGGCAAGACGCTGGTGCAGATCGCCACCGATCTGGAGCACGCCAAGGAGCACCTGCATCTGGTTGCCGCAATCGACGATCTGAAGTATCTGCGCAAGGGCGGCCGTCTGCCTGCCGCTGTGGCCGTCGCGGGCGGGATGCTGGGCATCAAGCCCCTCATCACCATCAAGGACGGTAAGGTAGCCATGGCCGGTAAGGCCCGCGGCCTGCCCGGTGCCTATGTGGCCCTGTTCAAGAAGATCGAAGAGCTGGGCGGCATCAGCCCGGACTTTGCCGCTGTTGCCGGTTATTCTTCCAGCCTGCGGGAAGTGCAGCCCATCGAGAACTACTTCCGTGAAAATCTGCACATGGGCGAACCGCTGGTGCGCCAGATCGGCTGCGTCATCGGCACCCACGCAGGCCCCGGTGCATTTGGTCTGGCATTCTTTGACAAAGGGCTGGTGCTGGAATAAGCGACCACCGAAAAAAGATCATCCGAGCAAAGTCGGGCAGCCTGCGGGCTGCCCGGCTTGTTTTTTTGCAGCGGGAAACGGGCGCAAACTCCCTCAGTCAAAACCTGACGGTTTTGCCAGCTCCCTCGGAAAGGGAGCCTCTGGCGCGCCCGGCGCTCACAGCACTGCGTCCGAGATGAGCTTGCCCAGCAGCAGCACCAACACCACCAGCATCATGGGACGGATGAAGCGCGCACCCTTTTTCAGGGCGAAATGGGACCCCAGCAGGTTGCCCAGAATGTTGCTGACGGCGCAGGGGATGCCGATGTGGAACACCACCAGACCGTTCATCAGATAGGTGAACAGGCTGGCGTAGTTGCTGGCAAGATTCAGCACCTTGCCGTTACCGTTGGCGGTGCGCAGGTCAAAGCCCATCAGGGTGGTAAAGGCAATGATGGCAAAGGTGCCGGTGCCCGGGCCCACGATGCCGTCGTACAGGCCGATGCCCAAGCCGATGCCCAGCGCCAGCAGGATCTTTTTCAGGTTCAGGGTGCCGTCGTCCCGGTTCTGGTCCGGCAGGTCGCGCTGCCACAAAATGACCACCGCCGCCACTGGCAGGATGAGGAACATCATGGTGCGCAGCAGCTCATCGCTGAGCAGCAGCACGATATGCGCCCCCAGTGCACTGCCCGCAAAGCTGCCAATGGCTGCAAGGATGCCCACCTTCAGGTTCATTGCACCGTTTTTGAAAAAGTTGGCTGTGGCAAAAGTGGTGCCGCAGGCGGCGCTGAATTTGTTGGTAGCATAGGTGTAGTGGGGCGGCAGCCCGGCAAACAGATAGGCCGGCAGGCTGATAAGACCGCCGCCTCCGGCTGCCGAATCCACAAAGCCTGCAAAGCCCGTCATCAGAACGAGAAACGCCGTCATCCATGGCGAGAGCGTGATACCCATTGTTATAATTCCTTTTATTTTTCCAATTTTGTTCTTTGGGAGAACGTGCGTCTCAGGGCAGGGACAGTCGGCCCTCACAGGCCAGCACCTGATCCAGGATCATCCGCGAGACGCGGGCACCATACACCATGGCGGGGTGTTCATTGTATTCGATGATATCGTGAAAATCCTTGTTCATCAGCACGATGACATACTCGCCGTAGGGGGTGTGGACGATGCCGCCGTCGTTGCGGCAGGCATTCATGCTGCCGCTCTTGCTGGCCACCCAGATCAGCTCCGGCGCGCCGGTCTCCTCGCAGTCGAGGTAATACTGCGGGAAGTCGTGGGTCAGCATGGTATTGTAGTGCTGCTGGCGCAGGATGGAAAGCATCTCCGCGCTGGCTTCCCGGCTGACCAGCTCCCCTTTTGCAATGCGGGCGAACAGCGCCGCGTAGTCGCGCGGCGTGGTGGTGCCAAGCCGGCGGTAGCGGTCAAAGTGCAGCGGATTGTGCAGCACAGTATGCGCAAAGCCCAACTCCCGGATGCAGGCGTTGATGGTATCCAGTCCCAGATAGTCGATGATCATATTGGTGGCAATGTTGTCCGAGCAAATGATCATCATGGTAGCGGTGTCCTTCACCTTGAGCTTTGCGCCCACGCCCAGCGCGCGCAGCATACCGCTGCCGTCCACAAACTGGCTCTGCTCATAGGTGATCTCTTCGGCAAGGTCTGCTTTGCCGCGCTGCGCCTGCAAATACAATGCAGCGAGAATGAACGCCTTGATGGTGGATGCCGTCTCAAATTCTTCGTCCGCGCCCACCTCCACGGTATGGCCCTGCAGGTCGTCCACGAACACGCTCATTTTGCCCTGATAGCAGTACAGCTCCGCAGCAATGCGCTTTTCCAGCGTCATGTTTTTATCCATATCGGCATATTCTCCGTTGTTATTACAGGTTTTCCTCAAAAAAGCGCATGGCATTGCGGTAGTAGATGCCTTCCACCTCGTCCTCAGTAAAGCCCTCTTTGCGCAGGGCATCCGCCAGCAGCGGCAGGAAGGCAGCATTTTCCAGCTGATGGGGGCCATCGATGCCATCAAAATCGCTGCCAAGGGCAATCATCTGCGCACCGCCTACCTGCTTATAGTGGGCTGCATGCTTTGCGAGCAGCTCCACCGTGCTGCGGCAGTTTTCCGGGTGGGTGGGGTCGGTGTCCAGAAAGGGCGCATAGTAGTTCAGGCCCGCAATGCCGCCGCGCTCCGAAAGGGCGCGGATCATCTCATCGGTCAGGTTGCGGGTGTGGGGTGCCAGTGCACGGCAGTTGGAGTGGCTGGCCGCAAAAGGCCGGGTGCCGTGCTCCACGATATCCCAGAAGCCCTTGTCCGAAAGGTGGCTCACATCCACGATCATGTGCATCCGTTCCATCTCGGCCAGAAATTCAAAGCCCTTCCCGGTCAGGCCCTTTTTGGTCTGGGGTACCAGCACCCCGCCGGGGTTCCGCTGCGGGCTTGCCAGCTCGTTTTCGTGGTTCCATGTCAGGGTCATCATGCGCACGCCCAGCTCATACATCCGGCGCAGCACCCCCACGCTGCCCTTGCAGCAGGCGCCTTCCTCGATGGTGAGCATCCCGCTGATCTTTCCCGCCGCAGCATTCCGGCGGATGTCCGCCGCCGTGTACACCGGAGCAATTTTTTCCGGGTATGCCGCCATGATGCGCTTGAACTGGTCGATCTCTTCCAGCGCTGTCACCAGCGGGTCCGCTCCGGGCGTTTTGTCACCCAGATTGACGAATGCTGCAAAGCACTGCAGCAGATAGTCGCCTTTCTGTAATTTTTCAAGGTCGATATGCAGATCGTTCTGCGCGAAGCTCTTGGGCCGGCCCGCATGTTCGGCTTTGCGCAGCTCGCTGAGGGTATCGCAGTGCAGATCCCAGACTTTCATGATGTTTTCTCCTCTTTATTCCTCTTGCAGCAGCTGCAGCAATTCCTCTGGTTTCATGGACAGGATCGCTCCGTCTGCCGAGCCGGTGACCGTCTCGGCAAGGTCCTGCTTTGCCTGCTGCAGCTCCACGATCTTTTCTTCAATGGTGTCCTGCGCAATGAGCTTGTACACCTGCACCGGATTGCGCTGGCCGATGCGGTAGGCGCGGTCGGTGGCCTGATTCTGCGCGGCCACGTTCCACCACGGGTCGTAGTGGATGACGATATCTGCCGCCGTCAGGTTCAGGCCGGTGCCGCCTGCCCGCAGGGAGATCAGGAACACGCTGGCCTCGCCGCCGTTGAAGCGGCGCACCAGCTCGGCACGCACCGGCTTGGGGGTGGAGCCCTGCAGGGTGAAGTGGCTCACGCCCTCCGCGTCCAGCCGCTTGGCCAGCAGTTCCAGCATGGAGGTGAACTGGCTGAACAGCAGGATGCGGTGTCCGCCCTCCACAGCAGCCGTCACCAGCTCCATGCAGGCGTCCAGCTTGGCACTGCCGCCGTCCCAGTTGTCTGCCACAAGGCGCGGGTCGCAGCAGATCTCCCGCAGGCGCATGAGCACTGCGAACACCGCCATTTTATCCTCCGGCTTTGCAGCGCGCAGCTTTTCCCGCGCGTCCACCACAGCGGCAAGGTAGAGCTTGCGTTGCTGCTCGTCCAGCTCGATACGGTGGAGATTCTCGGTCTTGGGGGGCAGCTCTTTGAGCACCTCGGACTTCATGCGCCGCAGGATGAACGGCCCGGTGAGCTGGTTCAAACGGCGCAGTGCGTCTTTGTCGTCCTCCTGCACGATAGGCTTTTCAAACCGGGCGCAGAAGGTCTTGTAGGGTGGCAGATACCCCGGCATCAGGAAGGAGAAGATGCTCCACAATTCGCCCAAGCGGTTCTCCACCGGGGTACCGGTAAGGGCAAACCGCACTTTGCTGTTCACCCCGCACACCGCCTTGTACTTTTGGGTAGTGTGGTTCTTGATGGCCTGCGCTTCGTCCAGAATGCAGGCGTAGAATTGCTGCCCGCTGTAAAGCTCCTCGTCCCGGCGCATCAGGTCATAGCTGGTCACCACAAGGTCGGCTTCCGCCCACTGCTTTGCCAGCTCTGCCCGGTGAGCAGCGTCGCCGTCCACAGCCACGCAGGAAAGCTGCGGCGTGAACTTCTGGCATTCCTCCTGCCAGTTGAGCACCAGCGATGCCGGGCAGACGATGAGGCTGGGCAGGCGCTGGCCGCTTTCCTTCATGGCCAGCAGGTAGCTGAGCACCTGCACGGTCTTGCCAAGGCCCATATCGTCGGCCAGAATGCCGCCCATGCCGTAGCCGTCCAGCGTGCGCAGCCAGCGGTAGCCATCCCGCTGGTACTTGCGCAGCACATTGTGCAGGCTTTCCGGCGGAGTATACTCGCTGTCCTTCACGGCGTGAAAGCTGCGGCTGATGCGGCGGAACGCATCGTCGCGGTTGAAACGCAGGCCGTTCTGGCCCGAGAGCGCCCAGTCGAGACTGGGTGCACGGTAGAGCGGCAGCTCGGCGTGGCCGCTCTTGAGCTTGGCCCCGGAAAGTTCCAGTGTATCGTTCAGTTCGTCCAGCCCTTCCAGACTGTCGTCCAGCCGCAGCAGACGGCCGTCCCGCAGGCGGTGGTAGCGCTTTTTCTGGTGCAGGGAGCGCAGCAGGTCTTTCAGCTCTGCCACCGGGAACTCGCCGGTATCCACTTCCAGATCCAGCACACTGCCGTGCACCGAAACGCCCACCGTGATGCGGGGCGGCGCGGCCTGCAGACTGCGGAAGGCATCCGTCAGGTATACTTCACCCTCGGCCAGCAGGGCCGGCACGCCCTCCTCCAACATGCGGTAGATCTCGTCCTCGTCAGCGGTGCCGTACACTTCCTCTCTGCCGCCCACACCGGGCTGCAGATAAGAGGCCAGCAGCCGCTTTGCCCGGCTCTCGGCGCGCACATCCCGCAAAAGCCCTGCCGGAGACGGCACGAACGGCGTGACCTTATCCTCCCCATACAAAAACTCCGCGTGTGCTTCGATGCGGAAGCTGTCCGGTGCGTCCAGATAGAACTGCACCACCGGTTCCAGCGGGATCTGGTTCAGCAGCAGACGTTCCGGGTCCACGATGTTCAGCTTGCTGCCCAGCTCCGGCAGCACATAGCTGCAAAAGGCCGTGGCATCTGCGCTGGTAAAGAACAGGCTTTTGCCGCCCAGCGCCTGCAATGCGGGCAGGATGCGGGTGCACCCGGGCCGCTGCAGCCGCCAGAGCGTATCCTCGCTGAACAGGTAATCATAGTCAAGGCCCTGCACAGCGGAAAGTGCGGGTTCGCCTTCCACCTGCACACCGCCGCGGCGGCGCTCCACGGTCATGGTAATGACGGGCAGACCTTCCCGCAGCTCGTACCCGCCCAAAAAACCGCTATGTTCGTACAGCTGCACAAGGTCATCAAAGATCTCGCCGGTCAGGATCATGCCTCCCGCCGGGCCTTGTTCGGCCCCGCCGTACACCCGCACGGCGGCTTTGTCCATGCTCTGCCTTGCGTTCACCTGACGGCGCAGCAGCTGCAAAAGCGCACGGGACTCTTCATCAAAGGCATCCCACCGGTGCACAAAAGCCAGTGCCTTGCCGTAGCTGACGCTTTTGCCCATCTCGACGGCTTCCATCAGGTTCGGGATGCTTTTTACCACATACTGCCGCCCGCCGTCCGAGATGCGCAGCCGCAGCCATGGCTGTGCGCCGGGCACGAGGGTCAGCTCCGGTTCCAGATGGGCAAAGCCGGTGCGCTGGGCGGTCTCGTCCACGCCAAGGTTTTCAAGGGCTGCTTCCTTGTAGGTATCCAGCAGCCTGCGGGCCTCGTGATCCGACTCCGGCGTTTCGCCGTGCCACTTTTTGCCAAACAGCATTTCCAGCCCGGAGGCATAGCTGTCCCGCCGGGCCGGTTCCGGGGCAAGGCCCGCCGCACCGCGCACAACACCGGGAATCGCATCCGGCTTTGCCGCCGGTGCAGGGGCATTCTTTTCGGCATCGTCCAGCAGCAATGCACCGATATGCTTGCAGTAGGTGCCCTCGCCGTTCTGGTTATACGGGCAGCTGCAGGACGCACTGACAAAGCTGCCGTTCTCCCGCAGCCATGCCTGCGTATAGTAATAGCTGCCGCCGCTGCCCTGTACCATGGCCGAAATATGCCGCACGCCATCGGCGTTCACGGTGCAGGTGCTCTGCTGGATGCGCTTGCGGTATTTCTTGGCCCGCTCAAAAATGTTATCGCCCAAAAGCGTGCGGATCTCGTCTGCATCCATGGCTGTTTCCTCCCGGTTTGGCTGTAAAACCTTCTTATCTTATAAGAATACCGCACCCGCACCCCGGATGCAAGAGGGATCTGCCGCCCAATTTCCATACAAAAAAATCCCGCTCCTTTTCAGGAACGGGATCATTTTACGATCTTGGAATGCTGCGGGGATCACTTGACAGTCTTGCCAAGCTCAGCATCCGTCTCAATGGCGCGCTCACGGATCTTTTCCAGCGTCTGCTCACTGAGGATATGCTCTGCCTTGCAGGCATCTTCGGCGGCGGTCTTTTCGTCCACGCCCAGCTGCATAAAGAAGTGGGTCAGCAGACGGTGACGGCTATAGATGCGCTCTGCGATCTCGCGGCCCGGTTCCAGCAGGGTCAGGTTGCCCTCGCCGTCCACCGCGATATAGCCGTTCTCGCGCAGCTTCTTCATGGCAATGCTGACGCTGGCTTTGGTAAAGCCCAGCTCATTGACAACGTCAATGGAGCGCACTTTGCCCATACGCTGACTCAGCATCAGGATCGTTTCAAGATAATCTTCTGCGGATTGGTGGATCTGCATGGTATGTTTGCCTCCTGTCTGTGCCGGGATGCAAAGCACCACGGTTTCATATAGTACAAGATATCACACTTTTTGCCGATGTGCAAGCAATTCGCGGAAGTTTGTTAAAACAAACTAAATTTATCCTGCGCAAATCTGCTGTTTTGCCGGTTTTTAGTCGGCCGCGTTTTGTGCAAAGGCGATAAATTATTTTGCTTCCAGATATGCCGCCGGGCCGGACTGGTACAGGTCGCCGCCGTGGGCATCCAGGATCACCGTCAGCGGCATATCCTTCACAATCAGGCGGCGCACGGCTTCACAGCCAAGGTCCGGCCACGCGATCACTTCCAGCGTCTGCACGCTTTTTGCCATCAGCGCACCGGCCCCGCCAAGCGCTGCCAGATACACAGCCCCGTTGCGCACCACAGCCGCCTTTACGGCATCGTCCCGCTTGCCCTTGCCGATCATGATCTTGTTGCCAAGGTCCAGCAGACGGGGGCTCATGGCGTCCATACGGCCGCTGGTGGTGGGTCCCGCCGAGCCGATCACCTGGCCCGGGCGTTCCGGCGTGGGGCCAACGTAGTAGATGGCGCTGCCGGTCAGATCAAAGGGCAGCGGTTCGCCTTTTTCCAGTGCTTCGGTCATCCGCCTGTGGGCCTGATCGCGGGCGGTGTACACCACACCGGAAAGCAGCACGGTGTCGCCCGCCTTGAGCGGGGCAAGGTCCTTGGCCGTGCAGGGAGTCGTCAGTCTGTATTCCATCTTTGCCCCTCCTTACAGTTCCGCGCTTGCACGGCGGGTCACATGGCAGGAAACATTCACCGCCGCAGGCAGGCCCGCCACATGGGTAGGCATCTGCTCAATGGCAAGGCCCAGACAGGTGGTCCTGCCGCCAAAGCCCTGCGGGCCGATGCCCAGCTCGTTGATGGCGGCAAGCAGCTCCTGCTCCAGCTGTGCGTAATAGGGGTCTGGGTTTGGCACATCCAGCGGACGCAGCAGGGCCTTCTTCGCCAGATACGCCACCTTGTCAAAGCTGCCGCCCACGCCGATGCCCAGCACGATGGGCGGGCAGGGGTTGGAGCCTGCCAGCTTCACCGTGTCCAGCACGAACTTTTTGAAGCCCTCCACGCCGTCGGCGGGCTTGAGCATTTTGATCTGGCTCATGTTCTCGCTGCCAAAGCCCTTGGGTGCCACCGTGATGCGGCAGCCCTCGCCGTCCACCAGATGCACTGTGATGGCCGCCGGGGTGTTGTCGCCGGTATTGCCCCGGCGCAAAGGGTCTGCCACGATGCTCTTGCGCAGGTAGCCGTCGGTGTAACCCCGGCGCACGCCCTCATGGATGGCAGCTTCAAAGCTGCCGTCAATGTGCACATCGGTGCCAAGCTCCACAAACACGCAGGCCATGCCGGTATCCTGACAGATGGGCAGGTTTTCTTCTTTTGCGGCGGAAAGGTTCGACCACAAAAGGTCGAGAGTGCTCTTTGCCAGCGGCCACGGCTCTTCCTGCCGGGCCTTGTCCAGCGCCGCCTGCACGTCCTGCGGCAGGCGGGTGTTGGCTTCGATGCACAGCCGTGCAACGGTATCCGTGATCTCCTGTGCGGAAATGGTTCTCATAAACGCTTCCTCCGCTTACAGACGGGCAACGCCGGTCTCGCGGGCAGCCTTTGCCACGGCATTTGCCACAGCCTCGGCCACGCGGGGGTCGAACGCGCCGGGGATGATGTTCTCCTCGCTGCGGTCGGCATCGGTGATGAGGTCGGCGATGGCGTAGGCAGCGGCCAGCTTCATCTCATTGTTGATGTCCCGGGCGCGGACGCTGAGCGCGCCCTTGAACAGGCCGGGGAAGCACAGCACGTTGTTGACCTGATTGGGGAAGTCGCTGCGGCCGGTGGCCATCACCCGCACGCCGCCGGCCTTGGCCTCGTCCGGCATGATCTCCGGGGTGGGGTTGGCCATGGCAAAGACGATGGCATCCTTATTCATGGTCCTGCACAGCTCAGTGGTCAGGATGCCGGGCTTGGAAACGCCGATGAACACATCGGCACCTTCCAGTGCTTCCTTCAGGCCGCCCTTGACCTGACGGGGATTGGTCACCTCACCCAGCCAGTTCTTGTGGGCTTCGGCGCTGTTGCAGCCCTTGTACAGGGTGCCGAACTGGTCCACTGCAATGATGTCCTTTGCACCGGCGGTCATGAGCATCTTGATGATGGCAGTACCGGCAGCACCGGGGCCGTTCAGCACGATGTGCACATCTTCCATCTTCTTGCCCACCACACGCAGGGCGTTGATGAGGGCAGCAGTAACGACGATAGCAGTGCCGTGCTGGTCATCGTGGAACACGGGGATGTCCAGCTCACGCTCCAGTGTTTCTTCGATCTCAAAGCATTCGGGGCTCTTGATATCCTCCAGATTGATGCCGCCAAAGGTGGGCGCAATGGCCTTGCAGGCAGCAATGACGCTGGCAGCGTCGTGGGCATCGATGCAGATGGGGAAGGCATCCACGCCGCCGAACTCCTTGAACAGCACCGCCTTGCCCTCCATGACCGGCAGACCGGCTTCCGGGCCGATATCGCCCAAGCCCAGCACGGCGGTGCCATTGGAAACGACCGCCACCATGTTGCCCTTGAAGGTGTACTTATACACGTCGTCGGGGTTTTCCTTGATCTTGCGGCAGGGTTCGGCCACACCGGGAGTGTAGGCGGTGGACAGGTCATCGCGGGTGGCGACCTCCACCTTGCTTACGATGCCCACCTTGCCCTTGTGGGTCTCGTGCATTTCCAGAGCAGCTTTATTGTAATCCATTTGAATTTCCTCCAATATCTTACCGTCCTCGCCCTCTCCATTGCACAGCGATGACGGAAGGAGGAACTCCTCCAGTCTCGCATACGCTCGACAGCCCCCTCAGGGAGGGGCCTTATGTTCCCGGGAAGGCTCACTTATTTTTATTGTAACAGAACCGCCCGCCCATTTCCACCGGTTTTGGTCACTTTTGCGCCTGTAGACGGGCAAAAGTGATACAAACCCGCCGCAGGATTTGTGGAAATTTTGCAAAGAACTTTCCTTTTGCCGTCAGAACGTATATAATAAATGGGTATCTGTTCTGCCTGTACCGGTCTTTTGCTGTGCATCAGGCCGATTTTTATGGAGGTATTTCTTTTGAAAAACAACACCAAAAAACTCCTGTGCATCCTGCTGGCCATCGCCGCAGTGGTGTGCGTCATTTTTGCCTGTTTCATGCTGACAAAGCACAAGCAGACCGACAGCGCTTCTTCGGCTGCCGCATCCGTCTCGCAGTTTGGCTCTGTTGCCGACTTCGACTACGAGGCCTTTGATTACAGCGATGGTCTGGACGAAAACGGCTATTGGAGCGGCATCAAAGCGCTGGACTATGTGACCCTGCCGGAGGACTTCGGCTCCATTGCCCTGAAGGAGAACGACCTGACCCCCACCGAAGATGAACTGCAGCAGCAGGTGGACAACCTGCTGAACCAGTACACCTCTTCCCAGCCCGTTACCGGCCGTGCCGCCCAGAGCGGAGATGTTGCCAACATCGATTACACCGGCACCGTGGACGGCGTGGCCTTTACCGGCGGCACTGCCACCGGCTACGACCTGACCCTTGGCAGCGGTTCCTTTATCGATGGCTTTGAGGACCAGATCATCGGGCACAATGTGGGCGATACCTTTGATGTGACCGTCACCTTCCCGGACGGCTACGGCGATTCCACCGATGCCGAGGGCAACACGATCACCCTCAGCGGCAAGGAAGCCGTGTTCAGCGTGACCCTGAACTCCATTTCCGAAAGCGTGACCCCTGAGCTGACCGACGAGTGGGTGGACTCCAACTTTGGCATCAGCGATGATCTGCACACCGTCGGCCAGTTGCGCAGCTACTTTAACGATGCACTGTATGCCACCAACTATGAGAACGCCATCGTGGACTACCTGATGTCGAACTCCACCTTCAAGGAGCTGCCCAGCGAGATCACCAGCTATTACATCCGCATGTTCCTGAACTACTACAACCAGTACGCCACCGCCTACGGCATGGATCTGAATGCTTTTGCCCAGACGCAGGGCTACACCGATGCCGATGCCATGCTGGCCGCATCCGACGCTTACTTTGAGCATCTGGCAAAGCAGGACCTGATCCTTCAGGCCGTGGCCGAGACCAAGAGCCTTGCTCCCACGCAGGAAGAGCTGGACGACGCCAACAGCACCTATGCCGACACCTATGGTGAGAACCGTGCGCACCTGAACGCCCTGCAGTCCTGTGTGCTGGACTGGCTGGAAGAGAATTCCACCGTAGCGTAAAAACACAAGAACCATTTAGAATGCCCTCCGCTTTGCTCTGGGCATATTCAGAGGATAATTTATCTTTAATTTGCAGCTCCGAAAAGCCTGCGGGCTTTTCGGAGCTGCTTTTTCACAGGAAGGGCCGGAGCTTTCAGATGCTGTTTTTCTTTGCGGCCCCTTCTGTGAAAAATGCAATACCGGACAGACCGCAGTCTGTCCGGTATTGCTCTAATAAAAATTAGTATTTCCGCTATTTATGCCCAGAGCGAAGCGGAGGGCATTTCAAATCGTCAGGCTTTTTCTTCTTCCCGCCGTTCAGCTTCCAGAGCAGCCAAGCATAGAAGTAATTCATCAGCAGGATGGGCGATGCACCACAGCACCGATGCCTGCACGCTCTGGTCATACACCTTCATGAAGGGATATGGCCCATCTACCACGCGCTGGATGTTCAGCCACAAAATGATGCCGCCGTACAGCACCGTGGGCAGCAGCGCCCACTTGACCGTACTGCGGGGCAGGCGCGGTGTGCGCTCCAGCAGCACAAAGGAGAAGATGGCCGCCAGCGGGTTGAGCAGGTGATGGTACAGCATGGAGCTGGTGCACAGCATAATGTACCAGCCGTTGCCGTCCTCATACATGGGACCCAGCACGAACACCACCGTGAGAAAGGTCATGGTCAGGCAGCAGGTGGCAATGTACTTGAGGGTGTGCAGCCAGCGCGGCAGTTCCCTGCCGGTAAAGATGCATACCAGCTGGCCCACCGCCACCATGGCGCAGATGCAGGCCGAAAGGATGTTGGAATCCTCGGTGTAAAAAATGAACATCTGCTCTTTGCCCCAATCCCAGCTCATGGGCAGGGCAATGGGCTCCGCCCAGACGATGAACAGGTTCAGTGCGATGGAGAGCAGGCGGCGCACTGTATCAGCAAATTTTTTCATGATATCTTCTTAATAGTAAAACCCTCTCCGTCAGTGCGGACGCATTGCCACCTCTCCTGAAGGGCGAGGTTTTGGCTACAGAGATAAATTTCTCCGTTTTTGCCAAAGCTCCCCCTTTCGGGGGAGCTGGCAATGCCGCAAGGCATTGACTGAGAGGGTTCTTTTTATTTTGCGGTGTTGATGAACCCGTGCGGTTGTCCCACAGGTACTTGATGCCGGAAATGGCCGTCACGGCAGCCACCAGCCAACACAGCACCACCGAGGCTCCCACAACCATGACCGTGGCATCCCAGGACACATTCGCCGCAATCGCCATGCCAAAGAAGTAGAAGATGATGCTCAGCATCTGCAGCACGGTCTTCACCTTGCCCCACATGTTGGCAGCGATCACCTTGCCGTCCTTGGCGCCGGCAGCCACCATGCGCAGGCCGGACACAGCAAATTCGCGGGCCAGAATGATGCACAGCACCACCGGGCTGCACACGCCGTCCCGCATCATGTAGATGAAGGCCACGGTGGTCAGCAGCTTGTCGGCCAGCGGGTCGGCAAACTTGCCGAAATCGGTCACCATGTTCCACTTGCGGGCCAGATGGCCGTCCAGAAAATCGGTAAAGCTGGCGGCAGCAAAGACGATGCCTGCGATCAGGTAATACGTCGGCTGGAAGGAGCCATCCGCGATGCCGCTCAGACCGGTCAGGGACGCAAAGATCATGAACACGGGCACCAGCAGGATGCGGGTCAGGGTAAGTTTATTGGGCAGATTCATACAGATTCCTCCAATTTGTTATTTTGCAACAGTACCATACAGATCGTAAAGGTCGCTGTCGTCCACCAGAACATCGTAGAACTGGCCGGGGTACAGCGGTTCCTCGCTGGAAACGCACACATTGCCGTCCACCTCAGGGGCGTCGCCGGTGGTACGGCACAGATACAGGCCGCTCTCCTCGTCGATGCCGTCACAAAGCACATGCACGGTCTGGCCCACCTTTTCGGCCTGCTTCTGGGCCATGATGCCGGTCTGGATCTGCATCACCAGTTCGGCGCGCCTGTCCTTGGTCTCCTGATCGATCTGGCCGTCCATCTTGGCAGCAACGGTGTTCTCCTCGGCCGAGTAGGCAAAGCAGCCCAGACGGTCGAACTTTACTTCCTTGACAAAATTGCACAGATCCTCGAACTGCTCCTCAGTCTCCCCGGGGAAGCCTGCGATCAGGGTGGTGCGCAGGGTGATGCCGGGGATCTCGCGGCGCAGCTTGCCGATCACCTCCAGCAGCTCGGCGCGGTTGGAACGGCGGTTCATATTCTTAAGGATGGTATCGTTGCAGTGCTGGATGGGCAGGTCAAGGTAGGGCACCACCTTCTCATTGCGCTTCATGGCGGCAATGAACTCGTCCGTGATGCGCTCCGGGTAAGCGTACATAATGCGGATCCACTCAAGGCCCGGCACCTTGTTCAGCTTATCCAGCAGCTCGCAGATGCTGCCGGGCTTGCCCCAGTCCTCGCCGTAAGCGGTGGGGTCCTGTGCGACCACGATCAGCTCTTTCACGCCCTCACCGGCCAGCCAGCGGGCTTCGGCTACGCAGTCGGCCATATCGCGGCTGTGCAGCGGGCCGCGGATGCCGGGGATGGCGCAGTAGTGGCAGCGGTTGTTGCAGCCTTCAGCGATCTTTAAGTACGCATAGTGGGCAGGCGTGCCGATGACACGCTTGCCGCCCAGCGGGAAGTCCTTTTTGGCACCGTAGCTTTCCAGATGGTCCTCGCCGTGGAACAGGCGGGCCACGATGGTGTCGATGGCCTTGTTGGAGGCACAGCCCACCACAGCGTCCACCTCGGGGATCTCTTCCTCGATCTGGCTGCGGTAGCGCTCGGCAAGACAGCCGGTGACGATGACCTTCAGCTCCGGGTTCTGCTGCTTGTAGGAGCAGGCTTCCAGAATGTTTTCAATGGCTTCGGTCTTGGCGCTCTCGATGAAGCCGCAGGTGTTCACAAGGATCACATCTGCTTCGGCCAGATCGGCCACGGTCTCGTGGCCGGCAGACAGCAGGATGTGCACCATCACATCCAGATCGACCTGATTCTTGGGGCAGCCAAGGGAAATACACGCAATTTTCATAGGGGATGATACTCTCTTTCTCTTTTGAGGGGTGCTTTTTATTCTTCTTCCGCTCTTTTTATCGCTTCTTTTATGACCGAATACGCAAAGCCGCGGCGCTGCAGGGCGGCCACCACAAGGTCGCGGCGGCCATCGGCCAGCTTTTTCATGTAGCGGCTGCGCACCAGAGCGGCGGCAGCTTCCAGCTCCGGGCTTTCGCCGTCTGCGTCCGGGGCATAGACGCTTTCCAGCGCCTGCTCGATCTGCGCGCCGGAAAGGCCCTTCTGCCGCAGGATCTGGGCCGCCGCACGGCGGCTCTTGCGGGCGGCAAGCAGGCTGTGTGCCCGGGCTTCGGCATAGCGGTCATCGTTTACGTAATCCAGCTCCACCATCTCAGCCACAGCAGCCGCTGCAGCCTGCTCGGTAAAGCCATAGCACAGCCGTTCATACAGCTGTGCCGAGGACATCTCGCGCGAGGCCAGCGCATCCAGTGCGCGGGCGCGGGCCTTGGCCGGGTCGGCGCACTTTTCTTCTTCCTGCTTCGGGCGGCGGCGTTTATAAAAGGACATTTAGTCCTCCACCATGATATCCAGTTCGCTCTCGCTGCTGCGGGCAGGAGCCTTGACCACTGGCTCCTTGGCATCTGCGGCCTTGGCGGGTTCTTCGGCCTTGGCCGCAGCGCCCTTGCCTGCCGGGCGGCGGGATGCGTACAGCTTATCGGCATTGGCGCGGATCTGGCCCTCGATGTCGTTTGCGATCTCGGGATTGTCCTTCAGAAACTGCTTTGCGTTGTCGCGGCCCTGACCCAGACGGATATCGCCATAGTTGAACCATGCGCCGCTCTTCTGCACGATGCCCAGCTTCACGCCCACATCAATGAGTTCGCTCATCTTGGAAATGCCCTCGCCGAACATGATATCGAACTCTGCCTCACGGAACGGAGGTGCCACCTTATTCTTGACGATCTTGGCGCGGGTGTGGTTGCCGATGAACTGGCCGGAAGAGTCCTTCAGGCCCTCCACGCGGCGGATGTCGATGCGCACCGAGGCGTAATATTTCAGGGCGCGGCCGCCGGTGGTGACCTCCGGGTTGCCGTACATCACGCCCACTTTTTCACGCAGCTGGTTGATGAAGACGCAGACCGTGTTGGTCTTGCCGATGACCGAAGTCAGCTTGCGCATGGCCTGACTCATCAGGCGGGCCTGCAGGCCCACATGGCTGTCGCCCATTTCGCCCTCGATCTCAGCCCTCGGCACCATGGCGGCAACCGAGTCCACCACGATGGCATCGATGGCACCGGAGCGCACCAGTGCTTCGCAGATCTCCATGGCCTGCTCGCCGGTGTCCGGCTGGCTGACCAGCAGATTGTTGATGTCCACGCCCAGCGCTTCGGCATAGGTGGGGTCCAGTGCGTGCTCCACGTCAATGAAGGCCACTTCGCCGCCCTGCTTCTGGGCTTCGGCCAGAATGTGCAGAGCCAGCGTGGTCTTACCACTGGATTCCGGGCCGTACACCTCAATGATGCGGCCGCGGGGCACACCGCCCACGCCCAGAGCCAGATCCAGACCCAGACTGCCGGTGGAAATGGCATCCACCTGCATGGAGGCGTTATCACCCAGCTTCATCACGGCACCCTTGCCGAACTGCTTTTCGATCTGGGCCAGCGCAGTGGCCAGCGCATCCTTTTTGGCCTCCGGCTCGGTCTTTTTGGTCGCCGGGGCAACGGTGTTGTTGTTCTGATTTTTTGCCATAGCGTGCTGCTCCTTTTCTTCCTGCTGCCCGCCGTGCGCGGGCTGTCCGTATACTTTCCAGTATAGTATACCACAAAATCAAAATATTACAACAAGAAGTTGTTTCTATTTTCACTTTTATTTTTCGGGTCTGTGGGCGATCATGCACCGGTCGTTGCCGCCAAAATCCTTGCGGCATTCAATGTCTGCCCAGCCGTTTGCAGCCAGCAGTGCCGCCACAGCCTGCCGCTGCTGCCAGCCGATCTCCAGCACCAGCGCGCCGCCGGGCCGCAGTGCATTCTGGTAATGCTCTGCAAGGGCACGGTAAAACACAAGGCCGTCCTCCCCCGCTTCCAGCGCCATGGCCGGTTCCTGTGCCACCTCCGGCTGCAGGTGCCGCATTTCCTCGGCGGTGAGGTAGGGCGGGTTGGATACGATCAGATCAAGCTGCCCTTCCGGCAGGCCCTGCCAGTAGGTGAACAGGTCGCCCTCCACCGGCTGCACCGCATAGGCTGGCTTTGCCTTTGCGCGCAGAGCGTTCAGCGCCGGCCCCCAGTCAAAGGCCGGGGCATCTGCCTGCTCAAACGCGGTAGGCTCCAGCAAGTCCTCCGTCTGCCCGCCCTGCCCTTTCAGGGCGCAGCGGCAGTTCTTTTCCAGATAAACAAAAGCTTCCGGGCTTTTTTCCACGCAGGTCACCTGCGCCGCCGGGCAGAAGCGCTTGACGCCCAGCCCCAGACAGCCGGTCCCCGCGCAGAGATCCAGCACCCGGGGCGCTGCAATGCCCGTCAGGGTATTGGCAGCCGCTTCCGCTACCACCTCAGTGTCTGCCCGGGGGCAGAGCACACCGGGGCCAACGGCAAGGTCAAAATCCAGAAAGCTCCAGATCCCGCACAGGTATTGCAGCGGTTCCCGCTGCTCACGGCGCGTGCAGAGGGCTTCCAGCTTTTCCGCTTCCTCTGTGGTCAGCACCCGGTCGGAAAGGCGGGCATCCCGCCCGGCTGCCACGCGGAACAGCTCCCGTGCATCGTAATCGGCATCCGGACACCCTGCAGCGGAAAGCCGGGCTTCCACGGCCCGCACCGCTTCGCGCGGGGTCAAACCAGCAATTACCATCTGCCATCCTCCGGGTCCTCGGGCAGCACAGGGGTCACAGCGGTAATGGCCACCTCGATCATGCTGTCGTCCGGTTCAAACACGGTCAGGTGCTGCACCCAGATGCCGGGCTGGCGGATGATGCGGGTAGCAATGTTATCGGACCGGCCGCACCACTTGAGCAGCTCATAGCTGATGCCCATGACCAGCGGCAGAAGCAGCAGCTTGAACAGCACCCGCAGGCCGATGCTGCCCCACGGCAGCACGCTGTAGAGGAACACGCTGACGATGACCACCAGAATGAGGAAGCTGGTGCCGCAGCGCGGATGGAACCGAGTGTACTTGCGCACATTCTCCACGGTCAGCTCATCACCGGCCTCATAGCAGGCAATGGTCTTGTGCTCGGCACCGTGGTACTCAAACACGCGGTGGATCTCCTTCATCTTGGAGATGGCCACCATATAGGTGAGGAAGATGCCAACTTTCAGCACCGCTTCCAGCACCACCTTGGCCCAGCGGCCCAATGTTACAAAGTGGTTCACGCCGCCCACGATGAGGGTGGGCAGCACGGTGAACAGCAAAATCGCCAGCAGGCCGCCCAGTACGGCGGCACAGGCCAGCAGTGCGTCCTCTGCCTTTTTGCCCAAGTGGTCGCCCACCCATTTTTCAAAGGCAGTCTCTTCCTCTTCGGGGTCGTAGTCGTCACCCATGCTCACCTGAGCCGAGTACATCATGTAGCGGTAGCCCACGATCAGGCTTTCGATCATGGAGATGGCACCGCGCACCAGCGGGATCTTTGTCCAGATGCCGTGGTTCTTCACAGGGTCGATCTTGGTCTCAATGGTGCCGTCCGGCTTGCGCACGGCGCAGCAGATGAGCTTCGGGCCGCGCATCATGATACCTTCCATCAGCGCCTGCCCGCCGACGCTGGTCTTGAAACGTTCCTTTTTGGGTTGATTCATTGGGTTCTCCTATCGGATCATATTTTTCCCGGTTATTTTACCACAGAATTGTGACAAAATCTTCACGCCTTATGGTACAGCGGCAAGCCCAGTGTGACCACTGTGCCGCGGCCCAGCGTGCTCTTGATGTCCATGGTGCCGTCCAGTGCAGTCATGATGGAATCCACCAGCGCAAGGCCGATGCCGCTGCCCCGCACCGAATTGCTGCCCTTGTAGAACTTGGTCTTGACGTTTTCAAGGTCTTCCGGCGGGATGCCGCGGCCCTGATCGATGATCTCCGCAAAAGCCTTGTATTCGCCCGCCCACAGCTTGACCGTGATGCGCCCGCCGGGGGCCGAGTACTTGATGGCGTTGTCCATGATGTTGATGAACACCTGCCGCAGACGGTCCGGGTCGGCATAGACCGGGATCATCTCCTCCGGCTCGGTGTAGCTGAGCACAAGGCCCTCGCGCTGGATGCGTGCTTCACAGAACAGCACCGCATCGGTCAGCTCTGCCACAAGGTCCAGCGGGCGGCAGTCCATACGGATGCGGCCGTTCTGCAGACGGCTGAAATCCAGCAGCTCTTCCACCATGTTGTACAGGCGGCCCGTCTCATTGTTGATGATCTCAAGGCCCTTGCGGTAGTTCTCGTCTGCCGGGTCGTCCAGTGTGCGCAGGGTCTCCACCCAGCCCCGGATGGAGGTGAGCGGCGTGCGCAGCTCGTGAGAGACGGAACTGATGAACTCGTTCTTCATCTTCTCGGTCTCTTCCAGCCCTTCGGCCATCTGGTTGATGGTGCCGCGCAGGCGGTCCAGCTCGTCGTGCTCGTTGCCAGTGACCGGCAGGCGCACATCCAGCTCACCCCGGGCGATGCTGGCTGCGGTGCGCTCCACCTGTCCCAGCGGCACCACGATGCTGCGGATGAAGTACAGGCCGGACATCACGGTGAAAGCAAGGATCACCGCCGCGATCACAACACTTACCGCGATGGCGTTCTTGATCTGCGCTCCCACAAGGGTCAGGCTGGTGACAAGACGCATCGCCGCCACATCCTCGGCGGCATAGGGCACCAGATAACAGGCCGCCATCACCAGCTCGCCGGACTGGGTGCGGTAGACCGCCACACCAAGGCCGTCAGAAGCCTCCTGCGCCTGTTCAAAGTCGATGCCGGTCACAATGCCGTCCGCATTTGTGCCGCTGGAGGACGCAATGACCCCGCCATAGCTGTCCAGCAGCATGAACTCGTATTTGTCCTTATCGGCAAACTGCTCCACCATGCGGCGCAGGGCCACGCTGCGGGTAGCCGCCGTGCTCTGCACCGTATCGCCGGTGTACATTTTCAGCTGGCCGGACACCGAAGAGAACCGCCGGTACATGGTCTGCTGCACGCTGTTATAATAGCTGCGTGTGTAGTTGTACAGGAACATGGTTTCGGCCAGCAGCACCAGCAGCACGGTGATGAGCAGGTTGCCCCGCAGCCACCGGCGGGTGATCCCGCTTCTCATTCTTCCCATCTGTAACCGTAGCCCCACACAGTAAGGATATGGGTGGGATGGCTGGGTTCATCCTCCACCTTCATGCGCAGACGGCGGATGTTCACATCCACGATCTTCACGTCACCAAAATAGTTCTCGCCCCAGACACCCTTCAAGATCTTCTCGCGCACCAGCGCGATGCCGGGGTTGCGGAAGAACAGCTCCATGATCTGGAATTCCACCTGCGTCAGCTCAATAGGCTGGCCTGCCTTGAGCAGCACGCGGCGGTTCTCGTCCAGCACAAATTCGCCGCTGGTGAGCATCCCCAGCGGGTTTTCCTTTTCTTTTCGTCCCCGCCTGCAGTACGGCCGACGCGGCGGCACAGCGCTTTCACACGGGCCAGCAGTTCGCTTACGCTGAAAGGCTTGGTCATATAGTCATCGGCACCAATAGAAAGGCCGCGGATCTTGTCCTGCTCCTGTCCCTTGGCGCTGAGGATGATAATGCCGATCTTCTGATCGGTGCGGCGGATGGTCTCGCACAGGGAGAAGCCGTTCATGCCCGGCAGCATCACATCCAGAATGGCCGCATCGCAGCCCGGCTTCTTCTCCAGCAGCGGCAGAGCCGCCTCGGCGCTTTCGGCCTCCACAGCCTCCATGCCCGCAAGGCGCAGGTTCAGCGCGATCATCTCGCGGATGTTGGCTTCATCTTCAACGACAAGCACTCGTACCATGAACTGTTCCTCCGTTCTTTAGTTGAGCAGATACAGCGCCTTGGACAGGCGGTAATTTTTATCACGGATCTCCACATCCGGGGCAAGCTTCGCCTGCATCTGGCGGGATGCCACGATGCCAAGGCGGGTCCAGCCCTTCAGGCTGGAGGTGGTGCGCACCAGACGCAGGGTCATTACCAGCTGGTCTTCGTCCACCGTGCGCAGCTCCACTGCACCATCATATTGTTCGCTGTCGGTCAGTTTGAGGTTGCCCTCCCACTCCATAGGCAGCTCGATATAGCAGTTGGTCTCTTCGTCCAGCAGCCCGAAGCTTTTTTCCGGGTGCGGGCTGGTATAGTCCATCCACACGATAAAATCCATGCGGCGGCTCTGGCTCATGTTCAGCAGGCCCGCTTCGTCCGGCTGGGTGGGGATCTCCACGATGCCGTCGCCGTCCAGATCCTGACTGACCAGACTGGGCACATTGCGCAGGGATGCGGTGTAAAGCTTTTCGGTGCTGATCTGATCGGCAGGCACCATCTGCTGCGTGTCCTCGTCAAAACGCAGCAGCACGCTGGCCAGATTGTTGCCGGAAATGCCGGTCCAGCCATCCAGCACCAGATAATGCCTGCCGTCCGCACCCACACCCGCCGCCACCGAGGCGCAGCCGGCGAACCGATTGGCGGAAAGGCCCATAACAGCCACCTGCTGGAAGCTGCCCTCTTTATCCACGGTCAGCAGTTCGATCTGCACGCCGCCGTCCTCCAGCGTAGACATCAGGATCAGGTCCTGATTGCCGCCGCCGGTGATATCCTCCACCAGATACTGCTGGTACTGCTGCTCCAGGATCGTGGAAAGCACGCCGTCGGTGTAGGAATACACAGCCAGATAATGGTCGCCCTGTGCCGCTGTATAACCCACCACCAGTTGGGTGGCATCGCCGGGCTGCAGCTGGGCCAGCCCCACCGACTCTACCGTGTCTGCAAGGCCCTCTACGTTCTGGCGCACATGCCAGATGTCGGCATCATCCTTCTGCAGGATGGCAATGCACACGTTGGAGCTTTGGGCGGTGGTGTAAAGCACAGCGGCATCCTGCCTGCCGTCACCGTCCAGATCCTGCAGCAGGAAAGGCGAAAGCAGGTCGCCCTGCATGGGATATTTGAGCTGTGCGCTCTCCCCCAGCCAGTCGTTCAGGGCAGTCTGCACATCGCCGTAATCGCCGGAAAGCTTGGGCGCACGCAGAAGCTCTTCCACCTGCACCTGTTCACCGGGCATGCTGCAGCCTGCCAGAAGCAGGCACAGCAGCACGCAAGCCAACCACCGGCCAAAATGATTCGGATGTTTCAACCGCTGCGCCTCCTCTGTGTGGAAAACTTGTCCGGCCAAAGGCCGAAAACATGCTATTGTCAGTATACCACGGGGCGGGCGCAATTCCAACACCCGAAAACGAGAAAAGGGGCTGCCGCACCACATTTGGTGCAGCAGCCCTTTTGGGGTCCTGATTTTTATTCTTCGGTCTTGTCAAACAAGCCTTTTTCTTTTGCGGCGTTCCAGGTCAGGCAGGTGCGCAGCTTGCTGACGGGGAAGGCCGGGTGGAATTTATTGTTGTCCGCATCGTCCTTCATCAGATCCTGCTCCACTGCCCAGCGGGCGGCCTTTTGTGCGTCGGTATCGCCCTCGTCGATGTCGCTGTAGAGGGCGGTGCTTACAGGCTCCGGCTTGCCGGCGTGCTCCCACAGCAGCTCGGCCAGCTCGATGCGGTTGGAGGGCATGGGGATGCCAGGCATATTGATGACGCGGTAGATGCCGGTGCCGGCTTCATAGATAATAGCACCTGCGGCAGCACCGATCACCACAGCAGAGATCGCGCCCTGAATGTTGCCGGTATCGCTGGGTCCAACCGGGTCGGGTTCAGGAATGGGGTCCTCCGCGAAGGTTGCCTTTACTTCCACGTTCTTATCCGGCATGGTAAAGGTCACCTTGGTGGGGTCGTTCGTCGTCCGGGTCGTCGAGGAAGGTGTCTGCGTTTCTGTTCCTCATCGCCGTACCTTCACCGTCCAGCCGGTGAAGTGCTGTCCCTCCGGCGCAATGGCTGTCAGGTGCACGGTTTCACCCACCGGCACAGCGCTGCCGCTCGGTACGGACGCATCGCTGCCTTCAATGGTCGCCGTCACATGGTCGCCGATGTTCAGCGTGGGATTCCCCTCAAAGTTTGCCTTTATTTCCACGTTCTCAGCCGGCATGGTAAATCTCACTTTGGCGGGGTCGTCCGCGTCCGGTTTCAGGAAGGTGTCCGTGTCTTGCTCAACACCATTCACCTTCACCGTCCAGCCGGTAAAGCGCTCGTTGGCTTTCAGCGCCCTGCGCGTTGCTGTTACAGTATCGCCCATAGGAGCTTCGGGCTTATCCACAGTGCAGTCTACAGCCGTGATATTATACGGAATATTGCTATAATACGGTTCCGCCTTAACATTATAGGCGGGCATGGTCAGGGTCAGGGTCGCGGTGGTGGCGATGCCATTCTTCAACAGCTTGGCAAGTTCTGTTTCGTCCGTGATTTCACTCTCAGTATCACTTACATTATACAGCTTCCAGCCTGCAAATGTCTTTCCTTCGGGAGCATTTCCGGCAGTCAAAATCACTTCAGTGCCTGCGGCCACAGGAGCCTTCAGTTCTTCAGCTTCGCTCTCAAGCTTTGCAGTGGCATTGACTGTGGTCACAGTGTACAGCGGACGCACATAACCGCATGTATTGCAGTCATTGTCTTTTGCATCGGTGTAATCATGGGTAGTTTTCGCCACCTGTTCAGCCGTCAGGCCCGGGCAGTTTGCAGTAGTGCACTCCCTCCAGTGTTTGGTACCGTTATGGTTCCACTGGTAGTTGTGCCAATGCACGTCCAGCGTAACAGGAAAACGAAACCCATCATCGACTTTGTATTTATAAGTAACTGTAGTGCTGTTCGCTTTCAAAATCCATGTTGTCGGGTCAACCGTACCACCTTCCCAGCTGCCGGTGGCAACGCCATCTAACTCAAATTTCCCCGGCAGCTGATGCAGATCATATGTCCGATCGTCGTTCGCCAGAATTTGGTAGCGTTGGAAACCAACCTGCAAATCCCCGATTTGGGGGTTGTTTCTCAAATCCAGCGATGTCAGGCAATTATTATTGCACCGCAACCACGACAAGCTTTTGTTTTCCCTTAAATCCAGAACTGTCAACTTGTTGTTGTTGCAATTCAAGCTTCCAAGTTTTGTGTTTTTGTTCAAATTTAATGACGTCAAACTGTTGTTATAGCATATCAACCGCTTCAGTTCCGGGTTTTCACTCACGTCCAGTTCCGTTAAATTATTGTCACTGCAGAATAGGTCGGTCAACTTCGAAAAGTATTTGAGTCCCTGCAGGCTTGTGCATCCGCTATTGCTTATCCTAATTTCCTTAACGGCATTTCTTTCCGTTTGGTTCAGCGCATCATCTTTATCTTTGTCAAAATTATCTGCTACATATTGTCTAAATGCTCCATCCGGGAAGTTTGTCGCATCAATAGCAACAGCGTCTTCCTCCGCCTGCGCACTCGCGCCATTTTCCTGTTCTTCCGCCCCCGGCTCCGCCGCAAACGCGCCCACCGGCAGGGTGGAAGCCATCATGCACACCGCAAGTGCTGCACTGAGAAGTCTCGTACTCTTTTTTCTCATGTTCTCTTCCTCTTTTCGTTTGTTATTTTGCAGGCACCCACCCCAAAAGGCACCGTCTGCATTTTAAGTTTACCCCCCCATACAACATATCAAGAGGCATTTTGCTAGAAAATAGGTTCGAGTTTTTTAGTGGAATTGTTGAAATGTTTACGGCTTGGCCTGATATTCCCGGTAACATTCAGAAGCAATGAAAATGCTGCGCAAAAAAAGCCCTCTCCCATTGCTGGGAAAGGGCTTTTGAACACTGTATCAAACAGTCAGAGCAGATCAGACGAGCTCCAGAACTGCCATCTCAGCTGCGTCGCCGCGGCGAGCGCCGATCTTGATGATGCGGGTGTAGCCGCCGTTGCGGTCAGCGTACTTGGGGCTGATCTCATCAAACAGCTTCTTTGCAACATCTTCCTTGGTGATGTAGGCATAAACCTGACGCTTGGTGTGCAGGTCGCTTGCCTTGCCAAGGCTGATCATCTTCTCGGCCATGGAACGAACGTCCTTAGCGCGAGTGACAGTGGTCTCAATCTTGCCATTCTCTAACAGGTAGGTAACCATAGCGCGCATCATAGCGTTGCGGCTGTCGCTGGTTCTACCGAGCTTTCTGGTACCGGGCATCCCGTTTCACTCCTTATTATTTTAGTTACTCATCGTCTGTGTTCAGCTTAAAGCCCAGGGAGTCCAGCTTTGCCATGACTTCTTCCAGGCTCTTGCGGCCGAGGTTACGGACTTTCATCATCTCGTCCTCACTCTTGCTGACCAGATCCTCCACCGTGTTGATACCGGCGCGCTTCAGGCAGTTGAAGGAACGGACGCTCAGATCCAGCTCTTCGATGGTCATCTCCAGAGCCTTTTCCTTATCGTCGTTGGTCTTCTCCACCATGATCTCCGTACCGGCAGCCTCATCGGACAGGTTGACGAAGAGGTTCAGGTGCTCGGTCAGCACACGGGCAGCCAGAGAAACGGCTTCCTGTGCATTGATCGTGCCATCCGTCCAAACCTCGATGGTCAGCTTGTCGTAATCGATGGCCTGTCCAACGCGGGTGCTCTCAACGTTATAATTCACCTTGAGCACGGGGGTGTAAATGCTATCGACGGGAAGAGTGTTGATATCGTTCTTCTCGACGATGGCCTGCTTGTTGCGCTCTGCAGGCACATAACCGCGGCCCTTATCGAAGGTCAGCTCCATGACGAGCTTGCCGCCCTCGCCCAGGGTTGCAATGTGCCATTCAGGGTTCAGGATCTCAATATCGTCGCCCTGCTTGATGTTGTCCGCAGTAACCTCACAAGGGCCGACTGCCTCAACACGCACTGTCTTCGGCCCGTCGGTGTACAGCTTTGCAGCAATACCCTTCAGGTTCAGGACAATTTCGGTAACGTCTTCCTTGACGCCCTCAATGGTGGAGAACTCGTGAACCACGCCGTCGATCTTGACGCTGGTCACGGCGACACCGGGCAGAGAGGAAAGAAGCACACGACGCAGGCTATTGCCCAGTGTGATGCCAAAGCCACGCTCCAGAGGCTCCGCCACGAATCTGCCGTAGCGGCCGTCCGGGGACAGGCTTGCCGTTTCGATTTTGGGACGTTCAATCTCCATCATATCTATGCCCTCCTTGTCAAACCGATGTTGCCATCGGCCCATTATTAAATTCTTTTAAAAAGAATGCGAAAGGTCGCCATCCAGAAGGAAGGCCTCCCCTTCTTAATGGATTACTTGGAGTACAGCTCGACGATGAGGTGCTCTGCAACTTCGTAGTCGATGTCGCTGCGCTCGGGGAGCTTGGTCACAACACCCTTCAGGGTGCCGGCCTCACGGTTCAGCCAGGAAGGCAGAGCCACAACGGGAGCCTCGGGGCCAACGAGCTTTGCGAACTTAGCAGAAGAACGGCTGGACTCACGGACCTCGATCACGTCACCGGCCTTGACCTGGTAGGAAGGAATGTTGACCTTCTTGCCGTTGACGGTGAAGTGAGCGTGGCTCACCAGCTGACGAGCGTCGCGGCGGGTCTGAGCAAAGCCCAGACGGAACACGACGTTGTCCAGACGGCACTCCATGATCTGGAGCAGGTTCTCACCGGTCTTGCCGGGGCGA
>ENA-OQNT01000046-OQNT01000046.1-human-gut-metagenome-genome-assembly--contig:-NODE-46-length-33119-cov-7.449382_pt1 | contig 33119 bp, 28 predicted proteins | sample MGYA00242634_ERZ504890 | MGnify/ENA primary metagenome ERZ504890 (study PRJEB26092, sample SAMD00036379) | human gut metagenome | host: Homo sapiens | study: EMG produced TPA metagenomics assembly of... | reverse complement strand
GGATTGACCCCTTCAGTGCCGCAGTTAACACAATAAGTAATCCACCTGGGGAGTACGACCGCAAGGTTGAAACTCAAAGGAATTGACGGGGGCCCGCACAAGCAGTGGAGTATGTGGTTTAATTCGACGCAACGCGAAGAACCTTACCAAGTCTTGACATCCCTTGACAGGCATAGAAATATGTTTTCTCTTCGGAGCAAGGAGACAGGTGGTGCATGGTTGTCGTCAGCTCGTGTCGTGAGATGTTGGGTTAAGTCCCGCAACGAGCGCAACCCTTATGGTCAGTTACTACGCAAGAGGACTCTGGCCAGACTGCCGTTGACAAAACGGAGGAAGGTGGGGATGACGTCAAATCATCATGCCCTTTATGACTTGGGCTACACACGTACTACAATGGCGTTAAACAAAGAGAAGCAAGACCGCGAGGTGGAGCAAAACTCAGAAACAACGTCCCAGTTCGGACTGCAGGCTGCAACTCGCCTGCACGAAGTCGGAATTGCTAGTAATCGTGGATCAGCATGCCACGGTGAATACGTTCCCGGGCCTTGTACACACCGCCCGTCACACCATGAGAGCCGGGGGGACCCGAAGTCGGTAGTCTAACCGCAAGGAGGACGCCGCCGAAGGTAAAACTGGTGATTGGGGTGAAGTCGTAACAAGGTAGCCGTAGGAGAACCTGCGGCTGGATCACCTCCTTTCTAAGGAGTCAGGCAGATGGAAGAACATCGAAGATGGTCGGCCATCTGGAACAGGTGACAGATACAAGCAGAGTAGATATTGTTCGATTTTGAGGGCCCTGAAAAGGACACTCAAAGACGTACCTTGAAAACTGAATAATAACTGCGAAACAAAGATTATAGTAAGTTCTTTTTAAGAAATATTGCAATTTCAAAAGGAAGGGTAACAATAATCTTCGTTGGCAAGAGAGAATCAAGAGGATACCAAATGTTCTTGAAAGAACGTTTGAAAGGTCAAGCGAACAAGGGCGCAGGGCGAATGCCTTGGCACTGGGAGCCGATGAAAGACGTGATAAGCTGCGATAAGCTTCGGGGAGCTGCAAATAAGCATTGATCCGGAGATTTCTGAATGAGGAAACTCACCTGGGTTCATACTCAGGTACGTTATACTGAACTTCAAAATAGGTATATCGAGGGAACCGCCTGAACTGAAACATCTAAGTAGGGCGAGGAAGAGACATCAAACGAGATTCCGTAAGTAGTGGCGAGCGAACGCGGAAGAGGGCAAACCGAGAGTAGAAATACTTTCGGGGTACGGACTGCTTTTAGGACTTAAGTTGTTAACCGAACGGCATGGGAAGGCCGGTCAGAGAGTGTGAGAACCACGTAGGTGAAAACGACAAGAGCCGAGCGAATTCCAGAGTACGGCCAGACACGTGAAACCTGGTCGGAATACGGGGGGACCACCCTCCAACCCTAAATACTACCCAGTGACCGATAGCGTATAGTACTGTGAAGGAAAGGTGAAAAGCACCCCGGGAGGGGAGTGAAAAAGAACCTGAAACCCTGTGCCTACAAGCACCTAGAGCACGTCAAAGTGTGATAGGGTACTTTTTGTAGAACGGTCCGGCGAGCGATTGTATGCAGCAAGGTTAAGGACTTAAGGTCTGGAGCCGAAGCGAAAGCGAGTTTGAAAAGGGCGTTAAGTTGCATATAATGGGCCCGAAACCGGGTGACCTACCCATGGTCAGGTTGAAGTGGAAGTAAAATTCCATGGAGGACCGAACCGACCTCCGTTGAAAAGGCGGCGGATGAACTGTGGGTAGCGGAGAAATTCCAATCGAACCCGGAGATAGCTGGTTCTCCCCGAAATAGTTTTAGGACTAGCCTCAAGTTAGATACCTGGAGGTAAAGCACTGAATAGCCTAGCGGCCGAGAGGTTAGCGAAGCTTATCAAACTCAGAATGCCAGAGTATTGATGCTTGGGAGTCAGACAGTGTCAGATAAATGTCATTGTCAAAAGGGAAACAGCCCAGATCTACAGCTAAGGTCCCAAAGTCAGGTTAAGTGGAAAACGATGTGAAGATACGTAGACAACCAGGATGTTGGCTCAGAAGCAGCCACTCATTCAAAGAGTGCGTAATAGCTCACTGGTCGAGCGTCTTTGCGCGGAGAATTTAACGGGGCTAAACCTGACACCGAAGCTTAGGCAGCATGATTACATGCTGGGTAGGGGAGCGTTGTATACGCGGTGAAACAGTAGCGCAAGCGGCTGTGGAGTGTATAGAAGTGAGAATGCCGGAATGAGTAGCGCGAATGCAGTGAGAATCTGCATGGCCGAAAGCCTCAGGTTTCTGGAGGAAGGTTCGTCCGCTCCAGGTTAGTCGGGAGCTAAGGTGAGGCCTAACGGCGTAGCCGATGCACAGACGGTAGAGATTCCGTCACCACCAAAAGAGTTAAACACAGGGACACATATGAAGTCTCGGAGCCGGGTGTTGGTTCCGGTAGCGATCGAGGGAAGTTAGTACCGAAGTCTGAGATGGAAGATGGCGAGAAAAGCTGTGTGTATTTCTGCGGTGCCCGTACCGCAAACCGACACAGGTAGGTAGGAAGAAGATTCTAAGGCCAACGGGAGAAGGGTTGTTAAGGAACTCGGCAAATTGACCCCGTAACTTCGGGAGAAGGGGTGCTGCAGCAATGCAGCCGCAGAGAATCGGCCCAAGCAACTGTTTACCAAAAACACAGGTTTGTGCTAAATCGAAAGATGACGTATACGAGCTGACGCCTGCCCGGTGCTGGAAGGTTAAGAGGAGATGTGCAAGCATTGAATCGAAGCCCCAGTGAACGGCGGCCGTAACTATAACGGTCCTAAGGTAGCGAAATTCCTTGTCAGGTAAGTTCTGACCCGCATGAAAGGCGTAATGATTTGGGCACTGTCTCAACAGCCCGCCCGGCGAAATTGTAGTACCGGTGAAGATGCCGGTTACCCGCGACAAGACGGAAAGACCCCATGGAGCTTTACTGTAGCCTAATATTGGGTTTCGATGTTGCATGCACAGGATAGATGGGACACTGGGAAGCAGGTGCTTTGGCGCTTGTGGAGTGGCCGTTGGGATACCATCCTTGCGATATTGGAATTCTAACCTGCGCCTTTGAATCAAGGCGGGGGACATTGTTAGGTGGGCAGTTTGACTGGGGCGGTCGCCTCCTAAAGAGTAACGGAGGCGTTCAAAGGTTCGCTCAGCTTGAACGGAAATCAAGCAAAAGAGTGCAAACGCAGAAGCGAGCCTAACTGCGAGACTGACGGGTCGAGCAGTAACGAAAGTTGGAGTTAGTGATCCGGTGGTATGTGAGTGGAAATGCCATCGCTCAACGGATAAAAGTTACCCTGGGGATAACAGGCTGATCTCCCCCAAGAGTCCACATCGACGGGGAGGTTTGGCACCTCGATGTCGGCTCATCGCATCCTGGGGCTGTATTCGGTCCCAAGGGTTTGGCTGTTCGCCAATTAAAGCGGTACGCGAGCTGGGTTCAGAACGTCGTGAGACAGTTCGGTCCCTATCTGTCGTGGGCGCAGGATATTTGATGGGAGCTGTTCCTAGTACGAGAGGACCGGAGCGGACGTACCTCTGGCGCACCAGTTGTTCTGCCAAGAGCATAGCTGGGCAACTATGTACGGATCGGATAAACGCTGAAAGCATCTAAGCGTGAAGCCGACCCAAAGATAAGATATCCCATTGTTTCAAACAAGTAAGACCCCTTGAAGACTACAAGGTTGATAGGCACGATGTGTAAGTGGAGCGATCCATTCAGCAAGCGTGTACTAATAGGTCGAGGGCTTGACCACAATTCGCTTGAGACTCTGAGAGTCAACGAAAAAATGTAAGCAGTGATTATTCAGTTTTGAAGGCACGTCCTTCTAAGAAATACTGGACAAAGTACGACAAACATGTTATACTGGTTCAGTCAGATCGGTCGGTGTCGATGACGGTGAGGTTCCACCTGTTCCCATTCCGAACACAGAAGTTAAGCTCACTTGTGCCGAAGATAGTTCGCTGGAAACGGCGCGTGAAAATAGGTAGTCGCCGACTTGAACAGAAAGCTCTGAGAGAAATCTCAGGGCTTTTTTGTTGCACAAAAATATGGAGCGGATTTTGGTCGAAATGATAACAGGACAGGACTTGACAAAAATACTACTATGCAATACAATATAGATAAGCTACTATGTATTGCATAATAGGTAAAAGGAGGTATCCAGTGGAAAACAACACACAATTGCTCAAGGGCGTTTTGGAATTCTGTGTTCTGAAGCTCATCAGCAGAGAGCCGACCTATGGCTATGAGATCGTGATGCATCTAAAACAGGTCGGGTTTTCTGACTTGAGTGAAAGTACACTCTATCCGCTGCTACTGCGGCTGGAACAGCAGGGAAAGGTCACGGTGGAACGCAGACCCTCCCCCAAGGGACCGAGCCGGAAATACTACGTTGTAACGGAAGAAGGGCGGCAGGCGCTTCTTGAATTCCGACAAGATTGGAGCCAGCTATGCCAGCTGGTGGAAAAAATTTTTAAGGAGGAGCCATATGAATAAGTATTTTGCGTTGCGAAAGGCAAATCGGATGCGTACAAAGCTGCTGAACGAAAAAAGCCAGGAGCAGCTGAAAGAAGTGATCCGGTATCTTCGCCGGGTCAGCTGGGATTTCTGCGGAATCGAGCTTGTACGCAGCGATCTACTTGATATTGCCATCCAGGCAAATGCGGAGAACCGGGAACTGTTTCATTCAATTCCGGACGCAAAGACCTTTGTGGAGGAAGTCAAACCCAGCTTAGAAAACACGTGGGGGCTGGGGATTACTTCTGGTTTGTTGCACCGCTGTATTTTTTTTGGAGTGGGGCGTGGAAGGGCTGCTGCTTTACCCGGTAATTGGTGATTGGGTTTTTGAACTTTCTGTAGGCTATCTGATGCAGCTTGTTGTTGCAGTGACGGTTTTTTGCGCACTGTTCCGCCGGATGATGGAGCAGGTAGGCTTTCCGCCACGAGAGCATTGGCTGAAATATGCTACATGGCTGGTGCTTTATATCGTGACTCTGTATGGAACGGGCTGGTTCTTTACCCAGATCGCGGGTAAGATCGTACTGCTGCGGCTTCCGATCCTTAGCTATTCGATTTTTTGCCTGCTTCTGGGTGCAGGACTGTATGCAATACATTTTTGGAGATATGGAAAAGACCCGCGTCTGAGTGCTCGCATATAAAGTAAAAAGCGCCTCCGCTGCACTGTGCATAACGGTGCAGCGGGGGCGCATACTTTATTGGGTGGTGTACCGGTTACGATACGAGCTTCTGCTTAGCCCTTGCCTGCGCAGCCGAACAGCTCGATCTTCTCCTTGCACTTGGCCTCGATGGCCTTTGCGCCGGGAGCCAGCAGCTTGCGGGGGTCGAAGCCCTTGCCCTGCTGATCCTTGCCCTCTTCGATGTACTTGCGGGTGGCCTCAGCAAACACCAGCTGGCACTCGGTGTTGATGTTGATCTTGGAAACGCCCAGGCTGATGGCCTTAGCGATCATCTCGTCGGGGATGCCGGTGCCGCCGTGCAGAACCAGAGGAATGTTATTGGTGGCCTTGTGGATGCGGTCCAGAGCCTCGAAGTCCAGACCCTTCCAGTTTGCCGGGTAGACACCATGGATGTTGCCGATGCCGGCAGCCAGGAAGTCAATGCCCAGAGCGGTGATCTTTGCGCACTCCTCGGGGTCTGCGATCTCGCCGGCACCCACAACGCCGTCCTCGACACCGCCGATGGAACCGACCTCGGCCTCGATGCTCAGGCCCTTAGCGTGTGCCAGAGCAACCAGCTCCTTGGTCTTTTCCACATTCTCCTCGATGGAGTAGTGGCTGCCATCGAACATGATGGAAGAGAAGCCGGCCTCGATGCAGGCCTTGCAGCCCTCATAGGTGCCGTGATCCAGATGCAGGGCAACGGGAACGGTGATGCCCATGGAATCGACCATTGCGCTGACCATGGCAGCGACGGTCTTGAAACCGGTCATGTACTTGCCGGCACCCTCGGAAACACCCAGAATCACAGGGCTCTTCATTTCCTCGCAGGCGGTCAGAACGGACTTGGTCCACTCCAGATTGTTGATGTTGAACTGAGGCACACCGTAGTGGCCATCACGTGCTTTGATCAGCATTTCGGTTGCATTTACCAACATTATTCATTACCTCCACAAAATCATTGGGGTCTTGCTCGTTTCATATCCGCTTTGTGCACGGTTTAACGAACCTACAGAATTAGTATACCCCAAACAGCGGCCAAAATCAATCCAAACCGGTGTTTTTCCTGTAACAATGCGGGGATTCTGTTTCTGGCAGGGTGCAGGGGGTTACTGCCAGAAGCGCGTATATTCGATAGAATGCAACAAATTTCCATATAATGTGCAATAAGCGGCCGAAAGACAGAACGCTTGATGAAGGACGGATTTTCAACACAGATCCACATTCGTCAAAATGATATTGGGCAATTTGGCAAAAGCGGACAGGATGCAGTTCAAAAAATTGTCATATTTCCGACTTGTATTCTACAAATTGTACGCAGGAAATCAAAAAAGGTCGAACCAAAAAGTGGAAAACCTTGTGGAAAGTGTGGAATTCCACAGGCAAAACAGGCTTTAAAGCTGGACTTTTGAACTTTCTCCACAGGGTTTTCAACATGTGGAAAAATAATCGCTCTTCTACGGATTGTATACCGCGTTTTTGTGGAAAACTTTTTTCTCCGGCAAAACAGAGGGATATCTACCCAGCAGCCGGGTAAAGCTGATGCAGGGCGGCAGAACATTTCTGCAAAAAAGAGGAAACGGTCTCCGGCACCACGAACAGAAAAACTTTTGCAGGACGCGGATAAAAAACGGTAATTTGCTGGCAAACAAGGTCGGCTTATGCTATACTTCAAGATGAGTTATCAGCTTCAGATTATACCGGTGCGCGGCCCAGAGTGCGGCGCGCCTTTTGGAGGGTGTGCACAGCACCTTCCGGTGATACAACGGAAGGAGAAAATCATCATGGAAGAAAAGAACCAGCCGCGCCGTCCGCGCCGCAGCCCGGAAGAGCCGCTGCAGAAGAACGAGAGCCTTGTTTATGGCAAAAATCCGGTGACCGAACTGCTGAAAAGCGGTTCCGGCGTGGACACCGTGCTCATTGCTGAGGGCATGGCTCCGGCCGTGGCGGCTTACTATACCGCATTGGCAAAGGAAGCGGGTGCCACGGTGAAGCGGGTGCACCCCAACAAGCTGCGCCTGATGACCGGCACCGAGAGCCATCAGGGTGTGGCGGCATTTGCCAGCGAGATCGAATACGTGACGGTAGACGACCTGATGGCAGCAGCCAAGGACAAGGGCGAGGCACCTTTTCTGGTGCTGAGCGATGGCATTGAAGACCCGCACAATCTGGGTGCCGTGATGCGCAGTGCTCTGCTGTGCGGTGCGCATGGCATCGTGATCCCAAAGCGCGGCGGCGCATCGGTCACGCCTACCGTCATCAAGTCCAGCGCAGGTGCCGCAGAACGCCTGCCGGTGGCTCGTGTGGCCAACATCGGCGAGACCATCCGCCGCCTGAAGGAGCAGGGTGTGTTCGTCTACTGCGCCGATATGGACGGCGTGTCTCTGCGCAGGAACAACCTGACCGGCCCCATTGCACTGGTGCTGGGCAGCGAGGGCAGCGGTGTTTCGCAGCTGGTGAAAAAGCTGTGCGACGGTGTGGTGCGGTTGGATATGGCAGCACCGGGCACCGGTGTGGACAGCTACAACGTGTCGGTGGCTGCGGGCATTATTCTGTACGAGATCCAGTCCCAGCGCGCAGCACAGCAGGCATGATCCGGCATTCGGGCCGGAACCTCAATTTGAATTACAGGAGGGACTAGAATGCCGAAAGATAAAAATAATGGCCGGGAAATGACCCCGGATGAAAAGTTCCGCTCCTTTTTCAGCACCACGGCGGTGGATATCCCGGAGGAGATGACCCGGAGGGACGAAAACCAGCCGGAGGAAAAGCCGCAGAAACGGTTTGGCCTGTTTGGCCGTGGTAAGGAAAAGCAGGAGACTGACGAAGCTGCAGCAGAGCAGCCGCAGGAAATGCCCACCGGTGAGGTGCGGCTGGGTGAAGATGCGCAGCCGGAACCGGAAGCGGATCTGGAACTGATGCTGAAGCCGGAGGCAGACCCGGAACAGGAACTGGCCCCGTGGCCTTTTCTGGAGAAGGAAGCAGAGGATACACAGCCGGAAGCACCCGCCAAAAAGCCGGAGGAAAAATCTGCACCGCAAACGGCGGAACCCCCGGCGGCAGTGAAGCCGGAAACACCCCGGCAGAGCGCTGTCCCGGCGGCAAGACCCGCAGAGCAGCATAACACGGCAAAGCCTCTCCGGCACCCCAAGAATGCGCCGGAGGTGCTGCTGCCGCAGGAAGAGCAGGAGCAGCAGGAGATGGCACAGCTCAAGGCGATGATCAACGGCCTGAGCGACCAGAAGCCGGAAAAGCCTGCACCGAGGGCCGAAGCAGCCCCGGCAGCAGAAACTGAACCGGCTGAAAGCAAAAAGAAACCGTCCGGTGCACCGCTGCCCGCGGCTGTGTTTGCAGCGGTAAAGGAGACGGTACCGGAGCTGCAGCCGGAACCTGTGCCGCAGCCGGAAAAAACGGAGCAGCCGGAAAAGCAGCCGGTGGCCGATTTCTTTGGCAAGGCGCAGAGCGAGGACGCACCGCAGGCACCTTTGGCCCCGGCAGAGGAGCCTGCCGCAAAAGAGGACACCATGAGCCTGCCGCTGCTGCCGCTGGACGGCGAAGAGCCGCAGCAGGCATCGGAGAAGGCATCCGCTGTGCCACAGCCGGAACTGAAAGCTGAGGCGGAGGACGCGGTGTCTCCGGAGGAACATGCTGAAACGGAGCTGCCCGAGCCGGAGGCCACGGCGGATAAGCTGCACCGTATGAGTGCAGAGCTGACGCTGCGCTGCGTGCTGGGCGGCATTCTGGCTGTGGTGCTGCTGCATTTTGGTTTGGTGTCGGATGGGCTGCTGCCCGCCATGGCGGCGCTGGACCCGGATGCTGCCCCGGCGGCATTCTATGGTGCAAACCTGTTGCTGCTGGCAGCAAGCCTGTGCGTGAGCTTCCCGGTGCTGCGCGACGGCCTGAACGGCCTGCGCGGACGGCCTTCTTCCGAGACGATGCCGGCGCTGGCCGCAGTAGCAGCGCTGGTGCAGGCGGTCACAGCCATGCTGAACGCAAATGTTTACCGCGGCACCACCGGCATCTCGCTGCTCAGCGGCATGGCCGCGCTGGGGCTGTTCCTTGCGCTGCTGGGCAGCCGGGTGATGCTGGCTGCTGTCAAGGGCGGCTATGAGCTGGTGACCAATGGTGTGGAGTTCGAGGGTGCCTACCGCGCCAAGGACAAAGACCTGCTGCGCGCCCTTGCACGGGATCTGGAACAGAAGGACCCCTGGGTGCTGCTGAGCCGCCCGATGAAGGAAGCTGACGGATTTGTGGAGCAGAGCTTGAGCGAACGCGCAAGCGAGCGCCGTGCACGCAAAGTTTCGTACATCCTGCTGGGCGTTGCCCTGCTCAGCGGCGTGCTGTTCCTGCTGGCAGGTGCCGGCTGGAACAAAGCGGCGGCTGCCATGGCAGCGGTGCTGTGCATGGGCGCACCGCTTTCTTCTACCCTGATCGCGGGCGTTGCCTCGCTACGGCTGCAGCGTGCGGCTGCGGCTGTGGGCGCAGTCGTGCCCGGTTGGCAGGCCATTGAGCAGCTGGGCGGCATTGATACGCTGCAGATTGATGCAGACGACCTGTTCACCGCCGACAGCGCACAGCTGGAGGATATCCGCATCTTCAAGGGCGGCCGCATCGACCGCGCCATCCTGTACGCGGCCAGCGTGCTGAACGAGAGCCACGGCACCCTGAAGGGGCTGTTCCGCCAGATCGTTGAGGAACGCACAGACATCCTGTTCCCGGTCAAGGATCTGGAGCAGCACCATGGGCTGGGCTTTTCCGCCTGGTGCGATAACAACCGCATCCTCATTGGTACCCGCCGCTATCTGGAGCAGGAGGGCGTGCCGCTGCCGGACGAGGAATACGAGATGCAGCACTCGAAGAACGGCGAGCTGCAAATTTTGTATCTGGCTGTGTCCGGCAACCTGCACGCTATGTTCGTGCTGAAATATGTGGGCGGGCGCAATGTGGCCCGCGGCCTTGCCGTGCTGCAAAAGGAGAACATCCGCCTGCTGGTCACATGCCAGGACCCCAGTCTGACTGCACACCACATTACCGAAGCATACCGCCTGCCGGAAGGCATGATCACCGTGCTGGATCAGGAGCAGTGCAACGCCATCAAGGCCGCACCGGCAGACCCGGAGGACACCTGCTGCATGATCCATCTCAAGGCGTTTGCCAGCCTGACCGGCGGCCTGCAGGCTGCAGATCAGGCCCAGAACGCCGAGAGCAGCGCCACCACGGTACAGATGGTCTCGGTGCTGTTCTCCATTATCATTGCAGCGCTGCTCACCAGTGCAGGCAGCATCTGGGAGCTTTCGGTGGCAACGGTGCTGATGTATCAGGCAGCGTGGAGCGCCCTGAGCATTGCTGTGTGTGCACTGAAACAGCATAACTGAGAAATATTCTCAAAATAAATAGGAACTGTTCTTGATTTCCATCAAAAAATATGGTATACTCTGTTCAGAACCTGAGCCGCAGGCGAAAAAATTACCGCCGGGCTGAATGATAGAGCCGGGATCGGTCGATCCTGACAGAAGATCCGTTTTTGAAAGGAGAGCATCATGGAACTGAAGGGTACCAAAACCGAGAAAAATCTGATGGAAGCGTTTGCAGGCGAGAGCCAGGCACGCAACAAGTACACCTTCTTTGCCAGCATGGCAAAAAAAGAAGGCTACGAGCAGCTGGCCGCGATCTTTGAGGAGACCGCCGGCAATGAGAAGGAGCACGCAAAGATCTGGTTCAAGCTGCTGTGCGGCGGCGTGATCCCCGATACCCTGACTTGTCTGGACATGGCAGCAGGCGGTGAGCACGACGAGTGGACCGAGATGTACCCCCGCATGGCCAAGGAGGCCAAAGAAGAGGGCTTCCCTCAGATCGCAGCACTGTTCACCATGGTGGCACAGATCGAGAAGGAGCACGAGGAGCGCTACCGTGCGCTGGCCGAAAACCTGAAAAATAACAAGGTCTTTGCCCGCGAGGAGCAGCAGGTATGGCAGTGCCGGAACTGCGGCTACACCTATATCGGCAAGTCCGCACCGCTCAAGTGCCCGGTGTGCGCACATCCGCAGAGCTACTTTGAGCTGAAAAAGATCAACTACTAAGCGGAAAATTCAAAAGCAGAACAGCGCCGCCGCATCCGGTTTGCCGGGTGCGGCGGCGTTTTGTACAAAATTGAAAAGCGGATTTTATTATTCTCCACAAAATAAGGCTCAGCTGCCCGGCAGAATGGGCAAAAAACTTGACCCGGTTTTGCACTGCGTGTAAAATAATACGGAGACAGGAATATTTAAAGGATCTTGCAGCAAAGCAGGCGGGGAGGGCAAAGCCCATGAAGCAGGGGTTCAAAGCGTGTGTTTGTGCAGTGGTGCTGTGCGCAGAACTGTTTGCAGCCGGGGCGTTTTCGGCCTATGCTGCGCAGGAGCAGCCGCTGCCGGACAGCGGCATGACATTGGACACTGCCGAACTGACGCTGGACATCACCGAAGGAGACCCGGCCCCGGTGGCCTACCTGAATGTGCAGGCACCCAACGACTACTTCTTTCTGATCTGGACTTCCAGTGATCCGGCAGTGGCATCGGTGGACGGCACCGGCAGGGTGACCGGCCATGCCGAGGGCACTGCGGCTGTCACGGCCCGCAATGAGCGCGGCGAAAAGACCACCTGTACCATCACGGTGCGCAAAAGCACAGCCAGCCGCCTGGTGCTGAACACCAGCGATCTGACGCTTACCATTACAGAGCAGGAGCCTGTCCCGACGAAACAGCTGAAGCTGGAACAGAACAAAGGCGGGTTTACCTATGTGCGGCAGTGGGTCAGCAGCAACCCGGCGGTGGCATCGGTAAGCACAAACGGTATCGTAAAGGCGCAGGGGTCCGGCAAGGCCGTCATCAGCGCACTGACCACAGCCGGGCAGGTGCTGCGCTGCACGGTAACGGTCACATCGGAGATCGGACGGGTGCAGATGAGCAAAAATGCCATGCTGCTGCAGGCAGTGGGAGCCAGTCAGAAGCTGACCGCGCAGGCTGCAGGCACCAAAAACGGAACGATGACATGGCTCAGCAGCAATCCGGACGTGGCAACTGTAAGTGCGGATGGCATGGTAACGGCGGTGGGCGACGGTGAAACGATGATCCTTGCCGTTACACCGGAGGGTCGTGCCGATGCCTGCTATGTGGCCGTGGGAGCGGCGGCGTGGCGGTTCCGCTCGGAGGACGAGCTTGCCGAAACGCTGACCCTGACCGGCCAGCTGCCCTATTCGGATGGAAAGTAAAAAGAAAAATGGGAGCGTTCTGTGCAGCAGGATGCTCCCATTTTTTCAAAACCCGCTGGGCAGAAAGATCATGGTTCCCCGGGCAGACCACGCCATCCGCTGGGCCATGCAGCCGGGCGCACCGGCCAGCAGAAACAGGGCCAGTGCGGCGAGCAGCAGCACCCATCCAAGGCCGCTGTGCGGCCTGCCGGAAAAAGGATCCCCTTTTTTGCGTCTCATCCCGCTGCCCCCTTTTTGCTGTGCTGGCCCATGCTATGCGCGGCCAGCAGTGATTGTGCAACGTGCTGGGCTGTGGTACAATAAAATATCGAAATCTACTGTGCAGGGAGAACGATTTTATGCTGACCATTACACTGCTGGGCACTGCGGCTACCATGCCACTGCCGGACCGGGCACTCTCGGCGGCGTTTGCTGCCTGCGGCGGTCACGGCCTGCTGTGGGACTGCGGCGAGGGCACGCAGGCGGCAGCGCGCCGTGCGGGCGTGAACCTGATGCGGGCAGATGCCATCTGCCTGACCCACTACCATGGCGACCACATCTTTGGTCTGCCGGGCCTTTTGCAGACTCTGGGGGCGCAGGGCCGCACAAGGCCGCTTGCGCTGCTGGGTCCGGAGGGCCTGCCGGATATCTGGGCGGCGGTGTGGGCACTGACCGGCCCGCTGCCCTATCCGGTGAAGCCGCAGGTGCTTATGCCGGGCCAGCCGCTGGCGCTGGATGCGCTGAGCGAGGGCTGGCCTGCCGGTGCGCGGCTGGTGCCGTTTGCCACAAAGCACCGGGTAAAAAGCCTTGGCTACCGGCTGGAGCTGCCCCGTGCAGGCAAATTTTCGCCGGAGCAGGCCCAGGTGTTGGGGGTGCCGGTGCAGCAATGGAAGCTGCTGCAGAAAGGGCAGAGCGTTGCCGTGGAGGGCAGAACGGTGCAGCCTGCGCAGGTGCTGGGTGCCCCGCGTAAGGGGTTGAGCGTGGTATTTTCCGGCGATACGGCCCCCTGCCCGTATTATTTGCAGGCGGCGCATGACGCAGACCTGCTGATATGCGATGCCACCTATGCCCTTCCGGAGCAGGAAAACCAGGCCCGTCAGTGGGGGCACAGCACCTTTGGGCAGAGCGCGACCCTTGCCGCGCAGGCGAGGGCAAAGCGGCTTTGGCTGACCCATTATTCCCCCATGATCACCGACCCGGAGGAATATGCCGCGCAGGCACAGAGCATCTTCCCGGCGGCGGAGTGCGGCTTTGACGGCAAAAGCATCACCCTGCAGTACGAGGAGGCACAGCCATGACCATCCGGATGGACGAGGGTGCGGCAGAGCTGCTGGACACCCTGCACAGGGCGGGCTATGCAGCCTACGTGGTGGGCGGCTGCGTGCGGGACAGCCTGCTGGGTCTTACCCCCCATGACTGGGATCTTTGCACCAGCGCCCTGCCGCAGCAGGGAATGGAGCTGTTCGGCGAAGAAAAATGCATTCCCACCGGCCTGCAGCACGGCACCGTGACCGTAAAGCAGGGCGGCGGGCTGTACGAGATCACCACCTTCCGCACCGAGGGAGCCTACACCGATGGCCGCCACCCGGATGAGGTGCATTTTGTGCCGGATGTGCGGGAGGACCTGGCCCGGCGGGATTTTACCATCAACGCCATGGCCTACAATGAAAAAGAGGGTCTCATTGACCCCTTTGGCGGTCAGGCCGATCTGCAAAGCGGCATCCTGCGGGCCGTGGGCGTGCCCCGCCAGCGGTTCACCGAGGACGCGCTGCGCATCCTGAGGCTGTACCGGTTCGCAGCGCGGTTTGGCTTTGCCATCGACCCGCCCACGGCGCAGGCGGCACAGGAGCTGTGTGCCCATCTGGACTGCGTATCGGTGGAGCGCATCGAGGAAGAGCTTGCAAAACTGCTGAACGCACCCGCCCCTGCGGCATATCTTGACAAAAAAATACTACTTGTTATTCTGCCGGAGCTTTCATCGGAGGCACTGGCGGCGGCAAAGCCGGTGGTGGATGCCTGCCCGGCGGGGGAGCAGGCCCTGCCCATCCGGCTGGCGGCGCTGCTGCTGAGCCTTGGCGAGGACGGCACCCGCCGCACCCTCAGGCGCCTGCGCTGCTCCAATGCCTGTATTGAGGAAACGGCGGTGCTGGTGCGGGAAGCCAGAAGGCGTGACGGTAGCTTTCTCTTCGGACACGAGTACGGGTTGCGGCACCCAGCGGATGCTTCGTGCTTTGAGCAGCACTCGCATCCTGCTGGCCGCTGCTCCAACAGCAACTCCTTGTTTCCGCCGCAGGCGGCAGTCGTTGCCGTTGCAGGCCATTCCATCGCCCGCCCTATTGCCTTCGGCAACAGGGTCCCACCCCAGCGGACGGTCCTCAGAGAAACTACCGTCACACCCGGCTTTACTATCTACGCCCGCCGACTACTGGGCAAATATAACTTGTGTACCGTGCAGCGCATTGCTGCACTGGGCACAGCCCTGCAGCCGGAACGGGCGGCTGATTTTGCTGCACTTTCCGAATTGGCCGAACAATTGGACGCGGACGGCGTATGCTGCCGCGTCAGCCAGCTGGCTGTGAATGGCCGCGACCTGATGGCGGCAGGCGTCCCGGCGGGGCCGGGCATCCGCAAAGTGCTGGAAGCGCTGCTGGACGGTGTGATCCGGGAAGAATATCCCAACGAGCGGCAAGCCCTGCTGGCCGCAGTGCAGCAGCTCGCTGCGTCTTGACAAGCTCTTTTTTCAGAGTTACTATTATACTACTGTTTTAGTGTGTTGAATGCACCAAAGGAGAACTTATGACCACACAGACCCCTGATTCAAAGCCGCGTGCCCTCATTGCCATGAGCGGCGGCGTGGACAGCTCGGTGGCGGCATGGCTCATGCAGCAGGCAGGCTATGACTGCACCGGCATCACCATGCGGCTCACCCGCAACGAAACGCTGGGACAGTCCGGCTTTCACACCTGCTGCTCGGAAAAGGACATCGAGGACGCGGCAGAGGTGGCGTATGCCATGGATATCCCGTACGAGGTGCTGGATTTCACGGCTGACTTCCGGGAACAGATCATTGAAAAATTCGTCCGCGTGTATGAGGCGGGCGGCACGCCGAACCCCTGCATCGACTGCAATAAATATATGAAGTTCCGCCATCTGCTGGACTGGGCCCGGGCACACGGCATGGGGTATGTGGTCACGGGCCACTATGCCCGGGTGGAGCAGGACGAGGCCACCGGCCGTTTCCTGCTCAAAAAGGGGCTGGACGAGGGCAAGGACCAGAGCTACGTGCTCTACAATCTCACTCAGGAGCAGCTGGCGCATATCCGTCTGCCGCTGGGCGGCCTGCACAAGACTGAGGTGCGCGAGATCGCGGAGCAGCACAAATTTGTCAATGCCCACAAGCACGACAGTCAGGACATCTGCTTCGTGCCGGATGGCGACTATGCCCGCTTTATGGAGGACTTCACCGGCAAACACTACCCGGCAGGTGATTTTCTGGACGAGAGCGGCAGGGTGGTGGGCACCCACAACGGCGCGGTGCGGTACACCATCGGCCAGCGCAAGGGGCTGGGCCTTGCCATGGGGGCACCTGTGTACGTCTGCGGCAAGGACATGCAGGCAAACACCGTCACGGTAGGGCCGGAGGAGATGCTGTTCGACCGCATCGTGTATGCGGACGAGGTGAACTGGATCGCCATTCCGGAGCTGACCGGGCCGCTGCGGGTCACAGCCCGCACCCGGTACCATCAGGTGGAGCAGGCCGCCACCGTCTACCCGGCGGAGTGCGGCTTCCGGCTGGAATTTGACCAGCCCCAGCGCGCCCCTACGCCCGGTCAGGCCGTGGTGCTGTATCAGGGCGACACCGTGCTGGGCGGCGGCACCATTACGAGAGTGGAAAAGTAACAAGGAGAACAAAATGCAAAATCAGTATTCCCGCACGCAGTTGCTGCTGGGCGCGGAAGCTATGGAAAAACTGCACAATTCCCGCGTGGCGGTGTTCGGCATCGGCGGCGTGGGCGGCTACACGGTGGAAGCGCTGGCGCGCAGCGGCGTGGGGGCACTGGATCTGATCGATGATGATAAGGTCTGCCTGACCAACCTCAACCGCCAGATCATTGCCACCCGCAGTACGGTAGGGCAATATAAAGTAGATGTGGCTGCACAGCGCATCCACGACATTGACCCGGACATCAGGGTGACCACCCACCGGTGCTTCTTTGGCCCGGAAACACAGGATCAGTTCGACTTTACCCAGTACGACTATGTGGTGGATGCCATTGACACCGTCACCGGCAAGCTGGCGCTGGTGATGAAGTGCAAGGAGGCAGGCACCCCCATCATCTGCTCCATGGGCGCAGGCAACAAGATGGACCCGACCCGCTTTGAAGTGACCGATATCTACAAGACCTCGGTCTGCCCGCTGGCCAAGGTGATGCGCACCGAGTGCCGCAAGCGCAAAATCAAGCACCTGAAGGTGGTCTACTCCAAGGAGCCTGCCATGACCCCCATCGAGGATGACGACATCAGCTGCAAGAATCACTGCATCTGCCCTCCGGGCACCCAGCGCAAGTGCACCCAGCGCCGTTCGGTGCCGGGTTCCAATGCCTTTGTACCCTCGGTGGCTGGCCTGATCATCGGCGGCGAGGTGGTAAAAGACCTTGTGGGCTTTGTACCGATGAAGGGGTAAAACAGACTGCAGACTCCTGCTGTGTGGGACGATTTTGAATGCGCTCCGCGTTGCTTTGCGCATAAGCTAAGGAAATTATATTTTTGATTTTGGGGTCCAGAAACGCCTGCGGGTGTTTCTGGACCCCATTTTCATGGGCGGGGGTCGTGGAGGAAAGGCTTGTGCTTGCGGGCAGAACCCTCTCGGTCACGCCTGCGGCGTGCCAGCTCCTGAGAGGGTTCAGCCCGCTGAAAACAAGCAGAATGTTAACTCCGCCGCGCGAATGTTTCCACAGGAAACCAGCGCGGCAGCTTCCGCTTTCGGTTATGACTCCTCCCGTGAAAAGGCAATTCTGGAAAATCCGCAGATTTTCCAGAATTGCGAAATAAAATAATAATTCCGCTGAAAATGGTCAGAGCATCAGCGGAGACCATTTAAAATCGTATTTTTTGCGATGCAGCGTTCCATAACATAAATTTGCAACTAATTTGCATTTTAGTATTGCAATTGGAGAGAATATCGTGTATAATCATCCCTGTTCAAAAATGCAACCAATTTGCAATTTACTAAAATGAAGCGACGAACGGTCGTTTTTAGGAGCGTATATGGAACTGTTTCTGGATGTTCTGGGCGAGTCTCTGGTGGATACCGCCAAGATGCTGCCCTTCCTGTTTTTGGCTTATCTTCTGATCGAGTATATCGAGACCCGCCACGGTGAGCGCATTGAAGCACTGCTGGCAGGCGGCGGGCGCTGGGGCGCGATTCCGGGCGCGGTGCTGGGCTGTGTGCCGCAGTGTGGCTTTTCGGCCATTGCGTCCAACTTCTACTCCTCCCGCGTCATCACACTGGGCACCCTGATGGCCGTCTACCTTGCCACCAGCGACGAAGCCATCCCGCTGCTGGTATCCATGCCGGCCTACTGGAATAAGCTGGCTGTGCTCATGGTCATCAAGGTGGTATACGCCATTGTGGTGGGCTTTGTGCTGGATTTTGTGCTGCGCGGCGTGCTGCCCAAATCGCTGCGCGGCGGCTACACCGGCCATGCCGACGAGGTGGACTGTCACGAGGAGCACAGCGACGAAGAGGGTAAGCCCGCCCCCATCTGGAAAGCGGCCCTGCGCCACACGCTGGAGATCTTTGTGTTCATTTTTGCGTTCAGTCTGGTGTTCGGCCTGATCGTGGAAGGCGTGGGCGAAGATGTGTTTGCAGACCTTCTGGGCAGCATGGGCTTCTTCCAGCCGGTAGTGGCCGCACTGGTGGGCTTGATCCCCAACTGCGCCGCCAGCGTGCTGCTGACCCAGCTGTATGTGGAGGGTGCTCTGCGCTTTTCCAGTCTGGTAGCGGGCCTTTGCACCGGTGCAGGCGTGGGCCTTGCGGTGCTGTGGCGCACCAATCCTTCGTGGAAGCAGAACTTGTTCATCACCGGCCTGACATGGGGTGCAGGCGCATTCCTCGGCGTGGCAATGCAGGTGGTCGTGGCCGTGTTTGCGTGATCACGAGAAGGCGCTGCAAAGAAAACGGCATCGTGAAACAAAATAAGGCTATTGCATGGAATTCTGTGCAGTAGCCTTATTTTTATGCCCAAATGCACCCCAATTTTAAAAAAGTATGGTATACTGGTACAAAACTCAGTTCCATAGGGGAGAATAGAATGCAATATAAGATTCTGGCAAGCGATTACGACAACACACTGGTGCCCTTTGGCGAGGGCAAGCCGCGTCAGAAGGTGGTCAAGGCGGTAAAGAAGCTGCAGGCCGCAGGCGGCAGATTTGTGCTCAGCACCGGACGCGCGTATCCGTGCGTCAGCCTCAAGGGGCAGCTGGGCGGCATCCGGTTCGATTATGCCATCACCTGCAACGGTGCCTGTGTGGTGGACCGCGAGGGCCGCATCGTGGCCGAGCACCCGCTCACCGCTGAGGAAATGTACGCGCTGGTGGATTTCTGCGAGGATTATAACTATCCGCTGCAGTTCAATTTCAGGGATGCCTGCTACGCCTACTGCGAGTATGAATATCTGCACAGGGGCTATCAGCAGATGAACAGCATCGGGCTGGACTGTATGGACGGCGAAGATCAGGACCGCCACCTGATCGATATGCCCCACGCGGCCTTTGCGGCAGTGCCGCCGGAGCACGTGGCAGATTTTGCGGCAAAGTACGGCCATCTGGGTCTGCACTGGATGCAGGTGGGTGCGCAGAATGCCGACGGCCTGTGCTACTACGACATCGTGCGCGGTGGAATGGACAAGGGCGTTGGCCTTGCCGACCTGTGCGAAAAGATGGGCCTGACACTGGCCGATGCCGTGGCAGCAGGCGATTCTGCCAACGATGTGGCCATGCTGAAGGCAGCGGGCCTTGGCTGCTGCATGGCAAACGGCACGCCGGACGCAAAGGCTGCCGCCAACCGCATCATTGGCGATGTGCGGGAGGACGGCCTTGCCGACCTGATCGATGAGCTGTGGTTCGACGGCCCCGCAGCAGTGCCGTCCGGCCGCGACCTTGGCTCGCCTTGGGATAAAATTGAAAGTGCAGGCGGACAATGAGCTTTGAACCGGTGTATAACGAACACAGCCGGGCGCTGATCCTTGGCACATGGCCCAGCCCCAAAAGCCGGGAGATGGCCTTTTACTACGGCCACCCGCAGAACCGCTTCTGGCCCATGATGGCCGCGCTGACCGGTGAGCCGGTGCCTGCCCGTGAGGACATTGAAGCCAAAAAGCAGATCATCCTGCGCCATGGGCTGGCCCTCTGGGACACGCTGGAACGCTGCACCATCACCGGCGCAGCGGACGCTTCCATCAAGGATGCAGTGCCGAATGATATTGCCGCTCTGCTGGCAAAGGCACCCATCGAAGCAGTATTCTGCAACGGAGCCACCGCATATCGGATCTATACAAAGTATCTGCAGCCGGTGTCCGGCATTGCAGCGGTAAAGCTGCCCAGCACCAGCCCGGCAAACGCTGCCTGCCGCCCGGAAAAGCTGCGCGAAACCTGGGGCGCGGCCCTTTTGCCGTGGATCAACAAATGATGGCCAGGTTGTAAATTATCCGTGAAAGCCTTGCGTTTTTCGCGGGGTGCGGTATTATGGATGACATAAGGGGCAATGCCCCGGACAAGGAGAAGAAACATGAGCAAAATCATCCGCACCAGAAAGCCCAGCGTTCTGCCATTTTATGCAATGGCACTGGTCTTTTTGGTATTGTGCGCGGTACTGCCGGTGTATAAGCTGTGGGCGCTGCTGGCGGCGCTGGGCGGTGCATTTGTGGCCTTTGGTGCGGCACAGAAGGTCTGCCCGCCCCGGGTGGTGGAGCACGAAGTGCCTTTCCACACCGGTGTGGAGGATGTGGACGCGATGCTGACCGACATTCAGCAGAAACTGGATACCCTGCACACCCTCAACGAGCAGCTGCCGGACCCGCAGCTCTCTGCCGCCATGACCCGCATGGAAAAGGCGGGCCGCTCCATTGTGGAAGCGGTGGAAGCAAACCCGGAAAAGGCAAAGCAGGTGCGCAGGTTCGCAAACTATTACCTGCCGGATGCGGTGAACGTTCTGCAGCAGTATGCAAAGCTGGCAAAGCAGGGCGTGCGCGGCGAGAATGCCGCAGCCATCCGTACCGAGGTGGAGCACAATGCTGCTTCCATTGCCACGGCGTTTGAAAACCAGCTGGATGCCCTGTACGCCGCCGAGAGCATGGATCTTTCTGCAGATATCACGGTGCTGCAGAACATGCTCAAAGGGCAGGGCCTGAGCTAAGAAAAAGGTAAACGGTATTTGGAAAGGAAGGAATCTCTTATGGCTGATAATACATTCAACTTTGACCTCGATGCACCCGCAGTACCCACCCTGACGCTGGACCCCACCCCGGCAGAAGAGGAAAAGGCAGCACCCGCCCAGCAGGAAGCTGCCGCACCGGAGCAGCCGCAGGTGAACCTGACCCCGGAAGAACAGGCCATGGTGGATCAGTTTGCTGAAAAGATCGACATTACCAACAGCCAGCAGGTGCTGCAGTACGGCTCCGCCTGTCAGAAGAAGATCGGCGATTTCTCCGAGGCTGCGCTCTCCAAGGTGTCCACCAAGGATCTGGGCGAAGTGGGCGATATGATCACCAGCCTGATCGGTGAGCTGAAGAGCTTTGATGCAGGCGAGGAAGAAAAAAAGGGCATCCTCGGCTTCTTCAAGAAGAAGGGCGACCAGCTGGATGCCATGAAGATGAAGTACAACAAGGCCGAGACCAACGTGGAAAAGATCCAGTCCATGCTGGAGGGCCATCAGGTGCAGCTGCTCAAGGACATCGCCATGCTGGATAAGATGTATGATCTGAACATGGCCTACTTCAAGGAGCTGAGCATGTATATCCTTGCCGGCAAAAAGAAGCTGGCCGATGTGCGCGCAAACGAGCTGCAGCAGGCCATGGATAAGGCCAAGGTTTCCGGCCTGCCGGAGGATGCACAGGCGGCTCGTGATCTGGCCGACCAGTGCGAACGCTTTGAGAAGAAGCTCTATGATCTGGAGCTGACCCGCAACATCAGCCTGCAGATGGGGCCGCAGATCCGCCTTTTGCAGAATAACAATACCATGATGGCGGAAAAGATCCAGTCCACCATCGTCAACACCATCCCCCTGTGGAAGAACCAGATGGTGCTGGCACTGGGTCTGGCCCACAGCCAGCAGGCCATGCAGGCCGAGCGTGCCGTGACCGACATGACCAACGACCTGCTCAAGAAGAACGCAGAGGCCCTGAAGATGGGTACCATCGAGACCGCAAAGGAATCTCAGCGCGGTGTGGTGGACATCGAGACCCTGCAGCAGACCAACAAGAGCCTGATCGAGACGCTGGACGAGCTGAACAAGATCCAGAGCGAGGGCCGCGCAAAGCGCGCTGCCGCCGAGCAGGAGCTGAACCGCATCGAGGACGAACTGAAAGCAAAAATGATGGAGATCCGGAGCTGAGATGGCAAACGCAGATTTTTCGCAAAAACAGAACAGCACTTCCGGCGGTTTTGACGCGGGCAGCTACCGCGAACAAAAGCAGCCGGAGCAGGCCGTGCCGCTGACACCTCTGCAGCAGAAGCTGGCAGGGCTGGAAGCAAAGCTGCCCGCAGCCCTTTCCACCCGCGCAGCTGCACTGGCGCTGAGCGTGGTGGTGATGCTGGCGGCCTTTTTGGGCTTTGGCAGCGCCAAGCTGCACAGCCGGTACAACGAAGTCCGCAAATGGTACACGGTGGGTGTGGCGGCAGACAACGGCTATAACCTCAACGAGGAGCTGACCACCCGCATGAACACGGCGGCAAACATCATCACCACCGCCGGCAGCACGCTGGGAGCGGACAGTGCCGAGGTACAGGCCGCACAGAGCGCGCTGAGCGATCTTACCGCCTGTCTGGAAGCCGTGCAGAACGGCGGCAAAAGTCAGGCACTCACCTCGCTGCCCTATTATCAGGGCAGCACGATGCATGCGCTGTATCAGGCCAACGAGGTGCTGGGGTCGCGGATCGACCAGCTCTATGCAAAGCTGCAGGAGCAGGCCGCAGACCCCATGAAGATGGGCGCGGTGCAGGGCCAGTACGGCCAGTTCAACAGTGCGGCTACCATTATCGGCACCCTGAAATACAACGATGCCGTTTACGACTACCAGAAAGAGACCGGCGGCTTCCCGGCCAGCGTGCTGGGAGCCATTGCCGGTGTAAAGGAGGTTGAACCCTTCGCATGAAAAATTTTGCAAAACGCGTAAGCGCTCTGGTGCTGGCCCTTGTGGTGGGCGCAGCGGCCCTGTGCCCGGCGGCATTTGCCGCCGCCAGCCTGCCGGATCTGCCCAGAGATCAGTGTGTGGTGGATGACGCCAACATCCTGAGCGACAGCACTACCCAGACCATCGTTGATCTGAACAACCAGCTGCAGTCCAGCTGCAACGGAGCACAGATCGGCGTACTGACTGTAGATTATACGGGTAATTATTCCACTGAGGATTATGCAACACAGGCCTTCAACGCCTGGGGCATCGGCTCGGCTTCCGAGAACAACGGTGTGCTGATCCTGCTGGTGATGGAGTCGCCCATCTACGAGGATGGCGATTACTACGTGACCTACGGCGACGGCTTCCGCAACACCACGCTGGAAAGTCAGGCCAGCGCCCTCGCCCAGACCATGGAAGGTGATTTTGTTAACCGCGATTACAGCGATGCAGTAATCACCTGTGCCAACAATGTGGCCGACACCATTGCAAGTGTTTATGGGGTAAATCTGAACAATGGCAGCTACGACGATGGCAGCTACGACGACGGCAGCTATGCCCAGCCGGACGACGGCCCCACCACCTTTGGGGATATCGTTCTGGGTATCGTGATCCTGTTCATGTCCCTGATGGTGATGCTGATCATCGTACTGTTCGTGTTCCGGGTGTTCATTGCACCCATCGGCCACGCAGCAGGCTGGAACTGGGGTCCCTTTGCATGGGGCTACATGGCAGGTTCGGCCCGTCGGCACCGTCCCGGCCCGCCGCCCCCTCCGGGCCCCGGCTTCGGCCCCGGATACGGCCCGGGCTATGGCCCCGGCCCCCGCAATGACCGGCCCCGCCCGCCCCGGAACAATAACCGCCGTCCGCCCCGTCCTCCCATGGGCGGCGGCTTTGGCGGCGGGTCCTTCGGTGGCTCCTTTGGGGGCGGCTCGTTCGGCGGCGGCTCCTTCGGTGGAATGGGCGGCGGCGGCAGCCACGGCGGCGGCGGTGGCCGCGGCCGTTAAAAACACAAAAACACGGAGAACTGCTGTGGGCGGTATGCCTGCGGCAGTTCTCTTTTTAGGTTTCAGGCGTGAAGGAAATTCATTTGACAAATCAACTCTGTTAACCTATACTGAGAAACATGCATAATAAGCCAGAAATAAAGGCTCTGAGAGCGGAAAAGCCGCAGAGCAGGGAACGATAAAAATAGAGGGAGAAAACCATGCTGACTCTGGATAAGATCTACCATGCAGCCTTTGTGCTCAAGGATGTTGCCCGCAAGACCGACCTCATCGAGGCACCCAAGCTCTCCAAGGACTGCCAGCTGTACCTGAAAACCGAAAACCTGCAGGCCACCGGCAGCTTTAAGGTGCGCGGTGCTTACTATAAGATCAGCCAGCTTTCCGAGGAGGAGAGCGCCAAGGGCGTGATCGCCTGCTCTGCCGGCAACCACGCACAGGGCGTGGCGCTGGCTGCTACCCGCCGCGGCATCAAGAGCATCGTCTGTATGCCGGATGGTGCCCCCATCATGAAGGTGGAGAATACCAAGAATCTGGGCGCAGAGGTGTGTCTGGTGCCCGGCACCTATGATGATGCCCACGACAAGGCTGTGGAGCTGCAGGAAGAGACCGGCATGACCTTTATCCACCCCTATGACGATGAGCAGGTCATCGCGGGGCAGGGAACCATTGGTCTGGAAATTCTGGATCAGCTGCCGGATGTGGATGCGGTCGTTGTGCCGGTGGGCGGCGGCGGCCTGATCTCCGGCGTGGCCTTTGCCATCAAGAGTCTGCGCCCGGAGGTGAAGGTCTATGGTGTACAGGCCGAGGGTGCACCCAGCATGTACCGCAGCCTGCACGAGCATAAGTACCAGACCCTGAAAGCCGTTTCTACCTTTGCAGACGGCATTCAGGTCAAGACTCCCGGTGAGCTGACCTACCAGATCTGTGAGCAGTATGTGGACGACATCGTGACCGTGAGCGAGGATGAGACCGCTGCCGCCATCCTCTCGCTGATGGAGAACCAGAAGCTGGTTGCCGAGGGGGCCGGAGCCGTGCCGGTGGCTGCAGTGCTGTTCCACAAGCTGCCGGTCGAGGGCAAAAAGGTGGCCTGCGTCGTCTCCGGCGGCAACATCGATGTGAACATCCTCAACCGCGTGATCACCCGTGGTCTGGTCATGAGCGGCCGCAAGGCGAACATGACCATTGCGCTGGAGGACAAGCCCGGCCAGCTCAAGAAGGTGGCCGAGATCGTGTCCCGCTGCGGCAGCAATGTGGTGTCGGTGCAGCACGATGGCTCCGATCCCAATATGCCCATTTCCAGCTGCTTCCTCAAGCTCACTCTTGAGACCCGCGATGCCGAGCAGATCGAGCAGATCCGCGCAGAGCTTGCAAAAGAGGGTTTCCAGCTTGTGAGCGAAAGAGTATAATAGAAGAAAAAGAAAGGGACGTTTTATCATGAAAGTCGTTTCCACTTCCAACGCACCCGCAGCCATCGGCCCTTACAGCCAGGCGATCGATCTGGGCAATATGGTGTTTGTTTCCGGCCAGATCCCGGTAGACCCTGCTACCGGCAAGATGGCCGATACGGTGGAAGAGCAGGCTGCACAGAGCCTTGCAAACCTCAAGGCCATTCTGGCCGAGGCTGGCCTTTCCATGGCAAATGTGGTCAAGACTGTCATTTTTCTGGCCGATATCAACGATTTTGCCGCTGTGAATGCCGTGTATGCCAAGGCCTTTGCGGAGCCGTTCCCTGCCCGCAGCTGCGTGCAGGTGGCCGCCATCCCCAAGGGCGCAAAGCTGGAGATCGAGTGCATCGCCGTGCGCGAATGATCAGGCCTAAACACAAAAGGGGCTGTGCCGCTGGCACAGCCCCTTTTGTATGTATGAGGAAGAATGAGAATAGCAATTACGGGCGCAGACCCATGCCGCCCTCCAGCGTGAGGGTCTCGCCGGACAGATACTTGAAGTCCGGCATGGCCAGCTGCACGCATACCCGGCCGATCTCGGTCTCGGGGTTGGCGTAGTGGCCCATGGGCGGCATCTTGACGTTGGCTTTGAACGCATCCGGGTATGCCTGCTGGAACTGCTCCAGCTTGGCGGTCCAGGCCAGCGGACAGATCACGTTGACATTGATGCCATCCTTGCCCCACTCAGTAGCGGCCACGCGGGACAGGCCGCGGATGCCCTCCTTGGCGGCAGCGTAGGAGCACTGGCCAAAGTTGCCAAACAAGCCTGCACCGGATGCAAAGTTGATCACGCTGCCCTTGGACTTGGCCAGATAGGGATAGCAGGCCTTCATATAGTAAAATGCAGCGTACAGGCCGGAATAAAGGGCCAGATCAAACTGCTCGGTGGTGTGCTCTGCCAGCGGCACGCCGGAAGCGGATGCCTGTGCGTTGTTCACCAGCACTTGAATGCCGCCAAAGGTATCCACAGCCTGATTGACGACATTTTGCACGGTGGCTTCGTTGTCGGTACCTGCACACACATCTGCCTGCACCGGCAGAACACGGATGCCATACTTGGCTTCCAGCTCGTTTTTTGCCTCTTCCAGTTTTTTTACATTACGGCCAGTGATGACCAGATTTGCGCCCTCTTTTGCAAAGGCGGTGGCAATGCCATAGCCGATGGAGCCGCAGCTGCCATCGGAAAGTACGGCGCGGCCTGCGCCGGTGATGATAGCGGTCTTACCCGTTAAAAAGCCCATAGTTGCCCTCCAGAAGTGCTCAATTGGCTGATGTTGGCCATATTATAGCCTGAATTTCAATAGAATGCAAGGCTTTTTACCGATAAATAAAAAATAGACAAAGAATGCCGAGAAGGTGAAAAAATTCACGACTTCTCGGCATTTTGTGAAAGATTTGTCAGAGACTTTGATGTTAAAATAAAGACAAACTAATTACTTCTGCACGCCCGCCTCGCACTGCTCAATAAACTGCTTTGCCACGCGGGGACTGCGGCCGCCGGCGCGGATGGCAAAGGCTTCGGCTTTGACCAGCAGCTGATCCATCGGCATGTCGATGCCGTGCTGCTTTGCCAGTTCGGCCAGAATGGTCTCAAACCGGGCCTTCTCCGGCCGCTGGAAAGTGACCGTCAGGCCGAACCGGGCCGAAAGGCTCATCAGCTCCTGCCGGGTATCGGCTTCGTGGATGTCGTCGCCGGTGCGGTCGGTCAGTGTTTCTTTAATAAGGTGGCGGCGGTTGGAGGTGGCATATACCGCAATGTTCTTGGCCCGGCCGCCCACGCTGCCTTCCAGAATGGCCTTGAGCGCGGCAAAGTTGTCGTCGTTGGCGGTAAAGCTCAGGTCGTCGATGAACAGGATGAATTTGAGCGGGTTCGCGGCCAGTTTGTCCATCAGATCCGGGATCTGGTAGAGCTGGTTCTTCTTCACTTCCACCAGCCGCAGGCCTTCAGGTGCAAACTCATTGGCAATGGCTTTCACCGCACTGGACTTGCCGGTGCCTGCATCGCCGTACAGCAGCACATTGTTGGCGGGCATCCCGGCCAGCAGGGCCTTTGTGTTGGCAATGACCTTTTCGCGCTCCTTCTCGTAGCCGGGCAGCTCGGAAAGGCGCTGAGGGTCCGGGTATTTCACCGGCACCAGCTGGCCGTTCTCCACCGTGAACACATGGTGCTTGGCAAACATGCCATAGCCCTTTTTTCCCACTTCGCTCATGCGCTGGGCGTAGGCGGCAGGCAGGTCGATGCCGGAGGTCTCCCACCGGGGCAGGAAAGCCAGCTCCTGCGCCTGCCCTGTGGCAGAACCGGCAGCGGCCAGCAGTTCGTCCAGCGTCAGGCCGCACAGAGCCTGCAGAAAAGCCAGTTCACTGTCCAGCGCGGTCTGCAGTGCAGGGGCAAGGGTGCCCGATGCAGCCTGACGCACGCAGACGGTCTCGGCTTCCAGCACAGCGGCGCTGAGGTAGCTGCCCCAGTTGGTGGTGTGCTCGAACAGTGCGGCTTCAAATTGGGCCACAGCGTCGCACACCGGGCCATAGCCGGGCGCACCGGCTTCCATGCGGTCGGTCAGGTCCAAAAGCTTTGCCACAACGGGGTCGTCCAGCAGGCTGCGGAAAACAACAAGCCCGTGCAGCCGGGCATTCCATTCTCTCAATTTCATATTCCTGTCCTCTAGTTGGTCTTAAATTAAACGCGCAGGCGCGCATATCAGAAGTATACAGCGCATTGTGCCATGGCGCAAGAGGTGTTCAATTAACTTCATGTTTGGGGTGATTCAGGTTACAAATTGTCGATTGACAAAAGGCCGATTTATAGTATAATTTACATCAACAAATGCGCAGATGGGAAAAAGTACCACACGATCCCCACTGTTCAGAGAGCTGCCGTCTGGTGCAAGGCAGTCAGTGCTTCGTGCGGAAAATCATCCCGGAGCAGCCTGCCCAACGGGTGCAAAACCCTTGTAAGCAGCGCCGGTTGCAGCCGTTACCGTGCAGGGCTTTGTTGGAAGCCCGTGAGAGGGTGTGCACAGCACGCCAACGAGAGTGGTACCGCAGAGAGCTTGATGATCACAAGGTCTTTGTCTCTTGATAACAGGGGACAAAGGCCTTTTCTTTTAAAAAAGAGCTCCCCGGGAACGTGTAAAAAGTGGAAAAAGGTTAGGAAAACAGGAGAAACTCACCATGCAGTTGAATGGTTCTCAGATTTTTGTGGAGGTCCTCTGCGAGCAGGGCGTGGACACCCTTTTTGGTTATCCCGGCGGCGCAGTGCTGAACCTTTACGATGAGCTGTACAAGAATTCGGACCGCATCACCCATGTGCTGACGGCACATGAACAGGGCGCGGCCCACGCGGCAGACGGCTATGCCCGCGCGACCGGCCGCACCGGCGTGGTGCTGGCTACCAGCGGCCCGGGTGCCACCAATCTGGTCACCGGCATTGCCACGGCCTATATGGACTCGGTGCCCATGGTAGCCTTTACCGGCAACGTGACCACGGACGGGATCGGGAGGGACAGCTTTCAGGAAGCCTACATTGAGGGCATCACAATGCCCATCACCAAGCACAATTTCACGGTGCGCCGGGTGGAAGAGCTGGCCGATACCATGCGCTCTGCCTTCCGTATTGCACAGAGCGGGCGCAAAGGCCCGGTGCTGGTGGATATCCCCAAGGACGTGACGGCAGCGGTATGCGAGTTCACCCCCAAAAAGCCGGAGCCCATCCGCACCGTTACCACCTTCAACGCAGAGCAGGTCAAGTGGGCAGCGGATCTTATCAATGCGGCCCAGCGCCCGCTGGTCTACTTTGGCGGCGGCGTGCGCAGCGCAGCCTCCTGCCAGCCGCTGCGTGATCTGCTGCACAAGGCAGAGATCCCGGCCACCTACACCCTGATGGCCGCAGGCGTTGTGCCCTACGGTGACCCGATGAACATTGGCATGGTGGGTATGCACGGCTGTTACACCTCCAATCGTGCCGTGGCCGACTGCGACGTGCTGATCGCGGTGGGCACCCGCTTTTCGGACCGTGTGGCCCTGAACCCCAAGACCTTTGCAAAGAACGCCACCATCATCCAGATCGACATCGACCCCAGTGAGCTGGGCAAGAATGTGGAGGTCGATCTTTCCATCGTGGGCGATGCCGCTTACGTGCTGAACGCCATGCTGCCGCAGATCGAGGAAAAGAAGCATCCCGACTGGATGAAGATGATCCGTGAGTGGCAGGCACAGGATTACCACCCGGTGTCCGACCCCACCCGCCTGATGCCCCATCAGGTGATCGGCGAGGTGTGCAACCAGTGCGGCCCGGAGGCCGTGTATGTGACCGATGTGGGCCAGCACCAGATGTGGGCGGCACAGTACCTGCGCCACGCTAAGAGCCGCGGCTTTATCACCAGCGGCGGTCTGGGCACCATGGGCTTTGGCTACGGTGCCGCCATTGGCGCACAGATGGCTCTGGGCCGCGACCAGCGGGTGGTCATGTTTACCGGCGACGGCTCCTTCCACATGAACCTGAACGAGGCCTGCACCGCCGTGAGCTATGAGCTGCCCATCATCACCGTGATCTTCAACAACTCGGTGCTGGGCATGGTGCGCCAGTGGCAGAACATCTTCTACGAAAAGCGCTACAGCCAGACCGACCCCCACCGCAAGACGGACTTCGTCAAGCTGGCCGAGGGCTTTGGCCTGAAGGGCTACCGCTGCAGAAACCTGCCGGAGTTTCAGGCTGCCTTTGCCGATGCAATGAAGCAGAAAGGCCCTACTTGGATCGAGTGCATCATCGATAAGGACGAAAAGGTGCTGCCCATGATCCCCGGCGGCGGCGATATCAACGACATCATCATGGAATAAGGAGGACACAGCAATATGGAATCCAACAAGCGCAGGGTCATCAGCCTGCTGGTGGACAACCAGAGCGGTGTTCTGGCCCGTGTGTCCAACCTGTTCTGCCGCCGCGGCTTCAACATCGACAGCCTGACGGTCTCGGCCACCAACGACCCGGCAGTCAGCCGCATCACCGTGACCATTACCAGCGATGACAAGGCCCTCAAGCAGTTGATCCTGCAGACCGAACGGCTGGAAGTTACCCGTCAGGTGTTCGTGCTGGACGGCGAAAAATCTCTGGAACGGGAACTGCTGCTGCTGAAGGTGGCGTCCGATGTGCACAACCGCAGCGAGCTGCGGGAGATCGCCAGCATCTACAAGGCCAAGATCATCGACCTTTCGCCGGACAGCATGGTGTTCGAGCTGATCGGCAAGCCGGATAAGATCGATGCCTTCCTGAAAATGTTTACAGATTACAAAATTTTGGAGCAGTGCCGCACCGGTGTTACCGCACTGGAGCGCGGCGGGATGCATCAGCATATGCAGAAGCCTCCGCAGGAGGTGCGCGAAGCACAGCTGCCTCTGCCGGGAACCCACTGCCCGGAGAGAAAGTAAGAACGAACCCTCTCCGTCACGGCTGCGCCGTGCCACCTCTCCCGAAGGGCGAGGTTTTATGCATCATCAAAAGAGAAGGTATGATAAAAGCTCCCCCCTCGGGGGAGCTGGCATCGAGCAAAGCGAGATGACTGAGAGGGTTAAAACTTCGCTTTTCCGCTCCACAGTGAGCGAAAAAATAAAATGTTTACAATCAGCCACTGAATAAACACAAAACAAAAAAGGAGAACAACTACCATGGCTATCAAGAAATACTACGATTCCGACTGCAACCTCGGCGTGCTGGACGGCAAGACCGTCGCTGTCATCGGCTTCGGCAGCCAGGGCCACGCCCATTCCGAGAACCTGGCCGAGAGCGGCGTGAATGTCGTCGTCGGCCTGCGCAAGGGCTCTGCTCACTGGGAGAAGGCTTCTGAGTTCGCAGCAACTCACGAGAACTTCAAGGTCATGGAAGTGGAAGAAGCTGCCAAGGCCGGCGACGTTGTCATGATGCTGGTGCCCGATGAGCTGTGCGCCGACATCTATAACAAGCAGGTGGCTCCCTACATGACCGAGGGCAAGGCACTGGCCTTTGCACACGGCTTCAACATCCACTTCAAGACCATCACTGCTCCCAAGAATGTGGACGTTATCATGATCGCTCCCAAGGGCCCCGGCCACATCGTCCGCCGCCTGTACACCGAGGGTGAGGGCTGCCCCTCTCTGATCTGCGTGGAGCAGGACTACACCGGCAAGGCTAAGGATATTGCTCTGGCATACGCTTCCGGCATCGGCGCTGGCCGTGCAGGCATCCTGCAGACCACCTTCAAGGAGGAGACCGAGACCGATCTGTTCGGTGAGCAGGCAGTGCTGTGCGGCGGCGTTTCCGAGCTGATCCACGCCGGTTTCGATACGCTGGTGGAAGCTGGCTACGAGCCCGAGATGGCATACTTTGAGACCTGCCACGAGATGAAGCTGATCGTTGACCTGATCAACGAGGGCGGCTTCTCCAAGATGCGTTACTCCATCTCCAACACCGCTGAGTACGGCGACTACCGCACCGGCAAGCGCCTGATCACCGCCGAGACCCGCAAGGAAATGAAGAAGGTTCTGACCGAGATCCAGGACGGCACCTTCGCTTCCGAGTTCCTGACCGAGATGAGCCCCAACGGCGGCCGCAAGGTGCACTTCCTGGCAAAGCGCCGCATGGAAGCAGAGCTGCCCATCGAGAAGGTCGGCGCAGAGCTGCGCGGCATGATGAGCTGGATGAAAAAATAATCAGTACACACCTTAGGCAGAGCGGGGCTGAGGCCCCGCGATCTGCTTCGTATAAACTTAGGAGGGTTATAGTTATGGGTATGACAATGACGGAAAAAATCCTGGCCCAACATGCAGGCCGCAATGCGGTCCAGGCAGGCGATCTGCTGGTTGCCCAGGTGGATTTGGTTTTAGCTAACGACATCACCGGACCGCCGGCGATAGCTGAATTTGAAAAAATCGGACGTCCTGTTTTTGATAAGGATAAGATCGCGTTAGTTCCGGACCATTTTTCTCCGTGTAAGGATATTAAGTCGGCAACTATGTGTAAACGCATGCGCGATTTTGCACGTCAGCATGAAATCACCAATTATTTTGAAGTTGGCCGCATGGGTATTGAGCATGCGCTTTTACCTGACAGCGGTCTTGTTGCTCCCGGTGAGATCATTATTGGCGCCGATTCTCATACTTGTACTTATGGCGCTCTGAACGCGCTCAGCACCGGAATGGGTCAAACCGATATCGGTGCGGCTATGGCCAGCGGCACTACCTGGTTCAAGGTTCCTGCCACGATCAAAGTCGAGCTGACCGGTAAACTGCCTAAATATGTCAAGGGCAAAGATATCATTCTTACGCTTATCGGTATGATCGGTGTCGATGGTGCCCGTTATCAATCGTTGGAATTCTGCGGCGACGGCGTTGCCGAACTGGAAATGTCCGACCGTTTTACTATCTGCAATATGGCGATCGAAGCCGGCGGCAAAAATGGTATTTTTCCGGTCGATGAAAAAACTATCGCCTATCTCAATGGTCGTGTCAGCCGTCAGTGGACAGCAGTTACTGCCGATGCTGATGCAGTATATGACCGTGTGATCACTATCAAATTAGATGATCTGGTCCCGGTCGTTTCGTATCCGCATCTGCCGGAAAATACACATCCGGCGGCAGAGTCCGGCCATATCAAGATCGATCAGGTCGTTGTCGGTTCCTGCACTAACGGTCGTCTGGAAGACCTGCAGCAGGCAGCTGAGGTGATGCAGGGGCGTAAGGTACATCCGCATGTCCGCGCTATTATTATTCCTGCTACTCAGGAAATTTATAAAGAAGCTATGCGTTTGGGCTATATTGATACCTTTATCGATGCCGGTGCGGCAGTTT
>ENA-OQNT01000045-OQNT01000045.1-human-gut-metagenome-genome-assembly--contig:-NODE-45-length-33246-cov-2.870437_pt1 | contig 33246 bp, 29 predicted proteins | sample MGYA00242634_ERZ504890 | MGnify/ENA primary metagenome ERZ504890 (study PRJEB26092, sample SAMD00036379) | human gut metagenome | host: Homo sapiens | study: EMG produced TPA metagenomics assembly of... | reverse complement strand
ACAAGGTGGTCAAGGTGACCGACTACAAGAAAGCCCGACGGAGACCGGCCCTGCCTGCAGCAAACGTGTTGATCTACAGTCTGGAAAACGGTGCGACCGTTGTGGTGCGTCCCTCCGGCACCGAGCCGAAGATCAAGACCTACTTCACCACTCTGGGCAAGGATCTGGCTGAAGCACAGGCACAGAAGGATGCTCTGGCTGCTGCCATCGAGCCGATCCTGAAGTAAACTCCATCAAGAACAAGTTTGTGCCCCTCTGCTGTGTGCAGAGGGGCATTTTTGCTGTAGAATATTGGTTGCAGTTTGGGAAGTTATACGCTATAATAAAATATGGCTTACTATAGGAATCGGGCAGGTGAAGAAATTGGAAAAGAGAGTATCCGCAGTACTGGTGGCGGCGGGGTCTTCCACACGCATGGGCTTTGACAAGCTCAGCTTTGATCTGGGCGGCGAGACCGTGCTGCACCGCAGCATCCGCGCGTTTGAACAGAACCCGCTTGTCACGGAAATCGTGCTGGTGGCCGGTAAGAACCGCGCCTTTGTGGAGCAGCAGGCAGCAGACTGCACAAAGCCTGTGCAGATCGTAACGGGCGGCACCACCCGCGCCGAGAGCGCAAAAAACGGCGTGCTGGCGGCAGCAGGGGAGCTTGTGGCAGTGCACGACGCGGCAAGACCCTTCGTCAGTCAGGCCGTCATCACAGCAGCGCTGGAAGCAGCGGCCCGGTGCGGCGCAGCTGCACCTGCCGTACCGGTAAAGGATACCATCAAGGCTGCAGCGCGCGGCAACGGAAAGACCGTGCCGGATGCCTGCCTTGTGTACACAACGCCCGACCGCAGCACCCTGTATGCGGTGCAGACCCCTCAGTGCTTTGACCGCGCAGAGTACCTTGCTGCGCTGGAAGAGCTGGATGCCGAAAAAGCCCGCCTTGTCACCGACGACTGCAGCCTGTTCGAGCTGACCGGCCGCGCCGTGCAGCTGACGCAGGGCGATTACGCCAATTATAAGATCACGACCCGCGAGGACTTGCCCCGCCCGGAACAGAAAGAGGAACACAAAATGCGCATTGGACATGGTTATGACGTGCACCGTCTGGTGGAAGGCCGCAAGCTGATCCTGGGCGGCGTGAAAGTGCCTTTTGAAAAAGGCCTGCTGGGCCACTCGGATGCAGATGTGCTGGCCCATGCGGTGATGGATGCTGTGCTGGGTGCCGCTGCGCTGGGGGATATCGGCCAGCATTTCCCGGACAATGACCCGGCCTACTCCGGTGCCGACAGCCTGAAGCTGGCCCGCCGTGTGGCCGAAATTTTAAAGGAGCACGGCTTCCGCATTGAAAATATCGACGCGACGCTGTTGTGTCAGCGGCCCAAGCTTGCGCCGTACATTCCGGCCATGCGCCAGAATCTGGCCGATGCCTTCGGCCTGCCGGTGGATGCCGTGAGTGTAAAGGCCACTACCGAGGAACATCTGGGCTTTACCGGTGAGGGGCTGGGCATTGCCGCCCACGCTGTTGCCCTGATCGAAACACTGTAAACGGGAGCGTGTACCAATGACTCTGAACGCGATCATTGCAAATTTCCAGACCTTCAAACTGGTCGATTTGCTGGATATCATCATCATTTCCTTCCTGATTTACCAGCTGCTGGGCATTGTCAACCGCACCCGCGCCGGCCAGCTGTTCAAGGGTGCGCTGCTGGTGATGGCCGTCTATCTGGTGGCAGAAACGCTGAACATGCGTACCGTTACATGGCTGCTGAACTCACTGCTGCAGGTGGGCCTGCTGACGCTGGTGGTGCTGTTCCAGCCGGAGATCCGCCGTGCGCTGGAGCGCATGGGCCAGACCGACCAGTGGGCCGCCAAGCTGTTCAATGTCAAAGGCCGCTACAACGATCCCAGCCTGAAGGGTGCATGGCGCAGCGCCATCATTGCCATCTGCGATGCGGCAGAGCGCTTTTCTGAGACCAAGACCGGTGCACTGATCGTGCTGGAACGCCACACGAACCTTTCGGAGATCGTGCGCACCGGCACGCCGGTGAACAGTGCGGTCAATCTGGAAGTGCTGGGCACCATTTTCTACGAGGGCACGCCCCTGCACGATGGTGCTGCCATCATTGAGAATGGCCGCATCAAAGCCGCGGGCTGTGTGCTGCCACTTTCCAACAATCTGGATCTTGGCAAGGATATGGGCACTCGTCACCGCGCCTGCCTTGGCATTGCCGAAAATTCCGATGCAATCGCCATCGTGGTCAGCGAGGAGACCGGCATCATCTCCATGGCGAAAAACGGCGTGCTGATCCGCCATTTTGACCGGCAGACCCTGTATACCCGTCTGGTGGATGAGATGATCCCTAAGGAGACCACCACCGAAAAGACGACGGTCAGCGGCTGGCGCGGTCAGCTGGACCGTCTGTGGAAATGGGTCAGCCAGAAGGAGGACGATGCGCAATGAACAACGAACCCAACAAGAAAAATGGCGCAAAGCCTGCGGTCGCCCATAAGAAAAACATTCTGGACGACCGCCGCATCCGGCTGGCACTTTCGGTGCTGGGTGCCATCGTTGCATGGATGGTGGTCACCATCATCGTGCAGCCCGGCACCAGCAACACCATCTACAATGTGCCGGTGGATTATACCTACGATTCCGCTGCTTACACCTCCCGGGGCCTGAGCATCGTCAGCGCCGAGGATAAGACCGTGAACCTGAAGATCTCCGGCGACGGCTACACCATCGGCGGGCTGACGGCTTCCGACTTTGTGGTCTACCCGGATTTTTCCAGCGTACGCGACAGCGGCGAAAAGACCCTGCGCCTGCTGGTACGCGGTGCCAACGGCCTGCTGAACGGTGTGACCGTGACCATGGAAGGCAATGACAACACGGTGGATGTGGTGTTTGACGTGGTGGAGGAAAAGACCCTGCCCGTTACCATTACCACCAACTACCTGACCATCGCGGACGGCTATATCCTTTATAGTACGGATGTTTCCAAGGAGAATATCACCCTTTCCGGCCCCAGCAGTGAGCTGAATAAAGTTGCTACCTGCACTGCAGAGGTGACCTACAGCGGCGAACTGACCGAGTCCATCACGCTGAACACGCCGCTGCGCTTCTATACCTCCGGCGGCAAGGAAGTCAAGTTTGAGTACACGGAGCTGGAAGAGAACAGCGTGGATGTGACCTTGCAGGTGTACAAGATGGCAACGCTGCCGGTGGACGTGAATTTCATCAATGCACCGCGTGATTTTGATGATTCGATGCTGGTATATGCACTCAGCCGCAAGCAGCTCAAGGTGGCAGGTCCGGCAGATAAGATCGATATGCTGTCCACGCTGCCCATCGGCAATATCGACCTTTCCACCTTTACACTGAACAAGAGCTATGAGCTGCCCATCGACCTGCCCGCAGACATCTATCTGCTGGATAACATTTCCACCATAACGGTCAGCTTTGACTGCTCCAATCTGGGAACCAAGACCATGAACCTGCCCAATACCTGCGTGCAGGTGGTCAACCTGCCCTCTACCTACCAGCTGACGGTGCAGACCGAACGCCTGATGAATGTAACGCTTTGCGGCCCCAAGGGCGCGATCGAAACGCTGACCCCGGAGCAGGTGGTCATTGAGATCGATGCCGAGGATTTCTCGGTGGCGACCGGCGAGCAGAACATCGCCTGCCGCCTGTATGTGCCCTCCAACGGCAAGATCTTTGCACTGGGCAGCTATGTGCTGCAGTGCCGCATCGAAAGCAACTGAAACAAAAAGGAACACACGATAACATGATTCTGGTTCGCAACATCCGTCTGCCGCTCTCTGCCGGAGAGCCGCAGGCATTTGAAAAAGCCCTGCACGCTGCCCGCATCCCGCGCGGAAAGGTGCAGCATCTGGGCGTGGCAAAGCTCTCGGTGGATGCCCGCCACGGCCAGCCCAAGCTGGTGTATACCGTGGCTGTCACCCTGAAAGAACCTGCCGAGGAAGCGGCTTTTGCAGCCCGCTGTGGTGATGCTTCTCTGCAGCAGAAGGTGGATTTTTCGGTGCAGAATGGCATCCAGCCACTGGCACATCGGCCTGTGGTGTGCGGCCTTGGCCCGGCGGGCCTGTTTGCAGCGCTGCTGCTGGCCCGGCAGGGCTATCAGCCCATTGTGCTGGAGCGCGGCCCGGCGCTGGACGAGCGCGTAAAGGCGGTGGAACATTTTTCTGCTACCGGCGAACTGGATGTGAATGCGAACATTCAATTTGGCGAGGGCGGTGCCGGTACCTTTTCGGACGGCAAGCTGACTACCCGCATCGGCGATGAGCTGTGCGGCTTTGTTACCGAGGTGTTCCTGCAGCACGGTGCGCCGGAGGAGATCGCTTGGAAGCAGAAGCCCCACGTGGGCACCGACCTGCTGCGCGGTGTGATCACATCTATCCGCAAGGAGATCGAAGCTCTGGGCGGTGAGGTGCATTTCAACACGGCCCTGACCGGCTTTGAACAGAAAAATGGTCGGATCACCGGCATTTTTACCACAAATGGCACCTTTGCCTGCGAAGCTCTGGTGTTCGCGGTGGGCCACTCAGCCCGCGATACCTTCGGGATGCTGATGGACGGCGGCCTGCAGCTGGAATGCAAGCCGTTCAGTGTGGGCTTCCGCGCCGAGCATCTGCAGAGTGAGATCGAAAAGAGCTTATATCACGAGGCTGCCGGGCATCCGGCTCTGCCGCGGGGCGAGTATCAGCTCTCCCAGCATGTGGGGGAGCGGTGCGTTTACACCTTCTGCATGTGCCCCGGCGGGCAGGTGGTGGCATCGGCCAGCGAGGAAGGCCGTGTAGTGACCAACGGCATGAGCTTCCACGCCCGCAATGGCAAAAATGCCAACGCGGCCGTGGTGGTGAGCGTGGGAGGCAAGGACTTTGCAGACGATCCGCGCCGGGCCATCGCGTTCCAGCGGGAGCTGGAAGCCAAAGCCTACGCCGCTGGGCGCAGTGCAGGGGAGTATGCCGCTCCGGCAGAGAACATCCAGAGCTTTCTGGAAGGGCGCGGCCAGCTGAACATTGGACGCGTGCAGCCTACCTATGACCGCGGCGTTGCTGCGGCAGACCTCGGCGCACTGCTGCCGCAGGAGCTGGCCGAAACGCTGCGGGCGGGCCTGCGCGCCTACGAGCGCAAAATTGCGGGTTATACCGCGCCGGAAGCGATCCTTACGGGTCTTGAGACCCGCACCAGCAGCCCGGTGCGGCTGAAGCGGGAAGAAAATTTTGAATGCACCCAGCTGGCAGGTCTGTATCCCTGCGGCGAGGGTGCCGGATATGCGGGCGGCATCATGAGCGCCGCCGTGGATGGCCTGCGGGTGGCCCGCGCCATCATCAGCCGGTATGCACCGGCAGAAGGGGGAGAAGAATTTGATGAACGATCGTGAAAACGATACAATGAGAGAAAATGAGGGCCGTCAGGTGCAGCAGGAGTTGGAAAACCAGCTGCGCGCCTTTGGCGATACCGTGTCGGATGCCTTTGCCCATGGCTTTGAGGGCAAAGGGGAGGACATTGGCGACCGCGCCTATGGTGTGGGCCGTGCGGCGGTGAATGCTGCAAACTTTGGCCTTGGCGAAGCGGCAAAGGCGTTCCGCAGCAGCCGGGAGGAATACTACCGCAGCCGTCAGAATGCGCAGAATACGAAACAGGGCTTGAATGAGGACAATATCAACGCGCAGGCCGCAGGTGTTTCCGGCTGGTTCCGGCAGATGTTCGGCAAGGCAGAGACGACCCCGGCAGACGAGATCCGCGCCAGTGCCAAAAAGCGCTACAGCGCAGGCTGCGCATTGCTGGCAGTCGGCATCACGTTTACGGTGATCTTTGGCATCACGGCGGTTTCCTGTCTGGGTGCGGCGGGCTTGTTTACGCCCAATGCGGCGGTTCTGCAGGCTCTTCTGCAGGACAGCTTTATGGCTGAAAATGCTGCAGCCATGGGCAGCTTTGCACTGGGGGCGGTGCGGATCACCGGCTGGTGCTTTGCGGCTGTCACCGCCGTGTTCGTGTGGATGATCACTGCTGGTGCATCCCGCCTGAAGGCCAGCAAGACGCTGCTCCGTCTGGCCGAGGCAGCAGAAGGCTTTGACTGCAAAAAGGGCCTGCCGCTGGAAGCCGTGGACGAGAAAAAGACCCGTGCCCTCAAGCGGGTGCGCAGATTCATCCGCAATGGCTGGCTGAGTGCATGGGTGGACGAAAAAGCGGAAAAGCTTTACCTGACTGCTGAGGATTACCGTGCCGCGCAGGAAGCTGCCGCAGCCTCCAAGGCACCGCCGCAGCCGGAACCAACGGCAGAAAAAACAGACGATGTGCCGCTTAATCTTGAGACGACGCGCCGCTTTGCCGCCGTGCTGCAGCAGGAAAAACAGCTGATGCAGGATGCGCAGGGCCGCGAAGAGCTGGACCATATGCAGACCACCACCACTGCCATCTGTGACTGGCTGGAAGCACACCCGGAAAGCCTGCCCAAGGCCCGCCGCTTTGCGGAATACTATATCCCCACCACCCTCAAGCTGCTGCACACCTACAACGATGTGCAGGGCCAGCAGGGCGAAAACGCCGAGACCATCCGCCGCGATATCGCGGGCATCCTTCACACGCTGAATCAGGCCTACGACACCCTGTATGATACGCTGCTCTCGGATGTAGCGATGGATGTCTCTTCTGAGATCGCCGCCCTGCAGGGAATGCTGGCCAACGACGGCCTGACGGGAGGAAATTTTGAATGACCTACCGTGCATGGAATCTGAAGCCGCTGGACCGTGCCGCGCTGCGGGAGCTGACGCAGGCGATTGCGGAGCAGGCCACCGAAGAACTGGAATATAACGCACAGGACGACGAGCCGTGGAGCGAGCAAAAATATGCAGCCGCCCTTGCCGCCCAGCAGAAGGAAAATGCCCTGTTGGCGGGCGTGCTGACGGCCCGCGGCATCACCGACCCTACCGAAGCACTGACCCTGCTTGCCGGTGAGGAAGAATTGAGCGACCCCTCGCTGCTCACCGATATGGACAAGGCCTGCGAGCGCATCTGGCGGGCCATTGACGAGGGCGAGACCATTGTGGTGTTCGGCGATTATGACGTGGACGGCGTGACGGCCACGGCCCTGCTGTACCAGCATCTCAAGGGCATGGGGGCTACCGTAAAATGTATGCTGCCCAGCCGCGAGGGCGACGGCTACGGCCTTTCGCGCAATGCCATCCGTTCCATCCACGATAAGGGCTGCAAGCTGATCGTGACGGTGGATAACGGCATTTCTGCTGTGGAAGAAGCCGATTATGCCGCTGAACTGGGCATTGACCTGATCATTACCGACCATCATCTGCCGCCGGAAACTCTGCCCAAGGCCATTGCCGTGGTAGACCCCCGTCGTGAGGACGACACCAGTCCCTTCAAGGGCCTGTGCGGTGCGGGCGTGGCATTCAAGCTGTGTGCCGCACTGGATGGCTGCCCGCCGGAAGAAATGCTGGACTACTGCGGCGACCTTGCCGCTGTGGGTACTGTGGCGGACGTGATGCCGCTTACCGGCGAAAACCGCACCCTTGTCAAGGCGGGCCTGCGCCAGCTGCAGAACACGGACCGTCCGGGTCTGGAAGCGTTGCTGGAAGAGGTGGGCCTTGCGGGCAGACCGGTCACCGCAGAAAATGTCAGCTACGCCATTGCGCCCCGCATCAATGCGGCTGGCCGCATGGACAACGCTGTTACGGCTTTGCAGCTGGTGATGTGTGAGGACCCGGACCGCGCCGCAGAGCTGGCCCATAAACTGAACGAGATCAATACAAAGCGTCAGGAGACAGAGCTGCAGATCTTCAAGGCCGCGCAGGAACTGCTGGAACAGGAACCGGAGCGGCTGGAAGACCGCGTGATGCTGCTGTGGGGCCGCGATTGGCACCCCGGTGTCATTGGCATCGTGGCATCCCGGCTGGTGGAACGCACCGGCCGGCCTGTGATCGTAGTGACGATCGACGAGCACGGCGAATGCAAGGGCAGCGGACGCAGCGTGCAGGGCTTCAATTTGCATGCCTGCATTGGTGCCTGTGCAGATCTGCTCATCCGCTACGGCGGCCATGCCATGGCTGCGGGCCTTTCGGTGCGGGAAGAAAATCTGCCCGCTCTGCGCCGCCGCCTGAACGACTGGGCAGCACGGAAATGCCCGGTGCTGCATACCACCCCGCTGGAGTGCGACCTGCCCATCCATCTGGACCGTGTGACCGTAGAAAGTGTGCGGAAACTCGACCAGCTGGCTCCCTATGGGGCCGAGAACCCGACCCCGGTGTTCCTTTTGCAGAACGCCGTGCTGGATGGGGTATACCCGGTATCGGAGGGCAGGCACAGCCGCCTGCGCCTGCGGCAGGGCAATGCCAGCGTGTATGCCGTGTGGTTCGGTATGCCGCCGGAACGGCTGCCCTATGCCATGGGCGATGTGGTGGATGCTGCGCTGAACCTTTCGGTCTACGATTCGCCCCGGGGCGCACAGCTTTCGGGCCGCATTCTGGACCTGCATCCGGCAGGGCTGGGCACAAAGCTTGCGGAGCAGGCTGCTTTTGTGGTGGCGCTGCGCCGCGGCACACCCCTGACTGAGGAACAGAAAAAGCTTATTACGCCTGAGCGCAGTGATATCGTCACAGTGTACCGTGAGCTGCAGGCGCGCCGCTGGCACGCAGAAGATCTGCAGCCGCTGTGCGCAAAACTGGGCGAGGAAAATACAGGCAAAACACTGGTGGCGGTCACGGCTCTGGAACAGGTGGGACTGATCGCCACGGTGGAAAAGGGTGGGGCAAAATATCTGGAGCTTGTGCCTGCGCAGGGCAAAAAGAACCTTGCGGATGCCCCGATCCTGAAATGTTTGGAGGGAATGTAAAATGCCAGAGGGAAAGAAAGCTGCGGTCCCGGCACCCAAGCCGGTGCGGGAAGAAGATCTCTACTCCGCAAAGACCCACCTGCATCAGCCGGTACAGGTGCAGGAAACGGCTACCGTTTCTGCAACAGCACAGCTGGCCGATGCCCCGGAAGGCGCGCTGCCTTCGGAGGTGCGGCCGGAGATCGTTACCTGGGAAAAGCTGTGTGAGGCCATCAAGGCCAGTGGCCGCTCCTACAATATGGAGATGATCGAAAAGGCATATGACCTTGCCAACACTGCCCACAAGGGGGTGTGCCGCCGCAGCGGCGAGCCGTATATCTGCCATCCGCTGGCTGTGGCACGGCTGGTGCTGGATCTTGGCATGGACTCCGAGAGCATTGCTGCGGCCCTGCTGCACGATGTGGTGGAGGACACTCCCACTACGCTGGACGACCTGAAAGCCGCCTTTGGCGAGGAAGTTGCCCTGCTGGTGGACGGCGTGACCAAGCTGACCAAGATCCAGTTCTCTAACATTGAGGAACTGCAGGCTGAAAACCTGCGCAAGATGCTGCTGGCCATGAGCCGCGATGTGCGCGTGATGATCATTAAGCTGTGCGACCGGCTGCACAACATGCGCACCGGTGATGCATGGCCGGAACAGAAGCGCCGCGATAAAGCCCGCGAGACCATGGAGGTGTATGCCCCCATCGCCAACCGTCTGGGAATCCTGAACGTGAAGGAAGAGCTGGAAGACCGCAGCCTGCATTACCTTGACCCTGTGGGCTACGAGGAGATCAGCCGGATGCTCAGTGAGCGTGCAGGCGAGGAGTTCCTTGCAAAGGTGTCCGGTGTGATCGAGCGGAGGCTGGCCGAAAGCGGCATTGAGGGCGCTACCATCAAGCGCCGCGTCAAGAGCATTTACGGCATCTATCGCAAGACCATCATGCAGAACAAGTCCTTTGATGAGATCTACGATATCTATGCGGTGCGTGTCATTCTGGATACGCTGGCCGAGTGCTACAGCACTCTGGGCCTCATCCACGATATGTACCATCCGCTGCCCAACCGCTTCAAGGACTATATCTCCACTCCCAAGCCCAATGGCTACCAGAGCCTGCACACCACCGTCATCGGCCACGAGGGCATCCCCTTTGAGGTGCAGATCCGCACCCGCAAGATGGACGAGCAGGCCGAGTACGGCGTTGCGGCCCACTGGAAGTATAAAGAAGGTCTGGATGGCCACGACAAGCTGGACGAACGTCTGGCATGGGTGAGCCAGCTGTTGGAAAACCAGCGCGTCAGCGAGGATTCCGGCAATCTGCTGCACGACCTCAAGAGCGATCTGCTGCCGGAGGAAGTGTTTGCCTTTACCCCCAAGGGCGATGTCATCAACCTGCCCACCGGCGCTACCTGCATCGATTTTGCCTATGCGATCCATTCGGCGGTGGGCAACCGCATGGTGGGCTGCAAGGTGAACAACCGCATGGTGCCCATCGACCACATCGTTTCCACCGGCGAGATCATCGAAGTGATCCTTGGCCCGGCGGACAAAGGCCCCAGTCGCGACTGGCTCAAGATCGTGCGCACCAGCGAAGCGAAGAGTAAGATCCGAAACTGGTTCAAAAAGATGCGCCGCGAGGAAAATATCACGCAGGGACGTGATGCACTGGCCCGTGAGCTGCGCAGGGAAATGATCATCCTTCCGGACGACCAGCTGGACGATTTTATCAACAGCTGTTCCCGCCGCCTGCGCCAGAACAATGCCGAGGAGCTTTATGCCGCCATCGGCTACGGCGGCATGACCATTGCCAACTGCCTGCCCAAGCTCAAGGAGGAGTGGCAGAAGCTGAAAGCTTCGGAGGAAAAGCCGGGGAAGACCTGCCCAAGGTGGACCTGAGCCGTGTGCACGCTACCGACGGCGTGGTGGTGGAAGGCTTCGATAACACCCCCATCAAGTTTGCCAAGTGCTGCAGCCCGCTGCCGGGCGACCCCATCGTGGGCTTTATCACCCGCGGCTTTGGCGTTTCCATCCACAAGCAGAGCTGCGTGAACGCCATTTCCAGCATGAAGGATCCCACCAACGCCCCCCGCTGGGTCAAGGCGTACTGGGCCGACAGCGTCAGGGACAGCTATAAGGCCGGCATTGAGATCATCGCGCTGAACCGCAACGAGCTGCTGCAGGATGTGCTGGCTGCGCTGGCGGATATCCGGGTGCCCATCTATGCGGTGAACGCCCGTCAGGTGGAAAACAACTGCGCCATGGTCAGCCTGACCATCGGCATCAACAATACCGAGCACCTCAACCGTGTGGTCGCAAGACTTTCCAAGGTGAAGGACGTGCTCAAGGTGACAAGGAGCTAAAACATGCGTGCAGTCATTCAGGCGGTGTCTTCCGCCAGTGTGCGGGTAAACGGCGGTGAGCCGCGGGCCATCGGGCCGGGCCTTATGATCCTGCTGGGTGTCAGGGATACCGACAGTCTGGACATCGTGCCCAAGCTTGCCGATAAATGCGCGGGCCTGCGCATCTTTCCGGACGCAGAGGGCAAGCTGAACCTCAGCGCCCGGGATCTTGGCTATTCGGCTCTGGTGGTGAGCCAGTTCACCCTTTACGGCGACACGAAAAAAGGCTACCGGCCCAGCTTTATCAAGGCCGCAAAGCCGCCGCTCTCCGTTGGATGCTTACGAGCTGTTCCTTGCAGAGATGAACAAACAGGGCCTGAAGGATGTTCAGCACGGCGAGTTTGGCGCGGACATGCAGGTGGCTCTTGTGAACGAAGGACCCTGCACCATTATCATCGATACCGACGAGTGGAAGAAAAAGGAGTGACCGCCATGCAGGCTTTTCATATTCCGGGCGCTGCGCCGCTGTATACCAATACCTTCCTGCTCATTTCCGACGCAGGCCATGCCGTGGTCATTGATCCGGCGGCAGATGCGCAGACCTACGATAAAATTTTAAAGGAAAACAATGCGCAGCTCACCACCATCCTGTGCACCCACGGCCACTACGACCATGTGGGCAGCGCCGAAGCCTTGCGCACCGAGTGGAACGCAAAGCTCTACTGTGAGGCTGCCGACCTTGCAGGCGACCGCATGTATCCGCTGAGCGCAGCGGACTGCGGCTACGCAGAAGGGGAGACTGTCTCGGTAGACGAGCTGCAGTTCACGGTCTGGCACACGCCCGGCCATACGCCCGGCGGCGTGGTGCTGCTGTGCGGCGAGTATCTCTTCTGCGGCGATACCCTGTTTGCAGGCAGCATCGGCCGTACCGATCTGGAGGGCGGCAGCAGTGCACAGATGGCCGAGAGTCTGCGTAAACTGGCAAAGCTGCCCATCCCGCGCGGCACGCAGGTGCTGCCCGGCCATGGCGAGTTCTCCACCTTTGGCGATGAACTGGACAACAATTACTTCATCCGCAGCGCTGTGCGCGGCAACAATGATTTATTTTAAAGAGTGAACAACATGAAGATTTATATTACCGGCCTGCCTTCCGGCTACGAAGTGGAGCATCTGGTGCGTTTGTTTTACCCCATGGCACCGCTCACCCTCACCCCGCCGGAGAACGCCGAGGACTGCGTCTGGGCAGAAAAACGCCGGACGGCCTGCATACACTGGTGCGTCAGGACGGCAGAAGTGCTGAACGACACGCACCGCTGCCCGCGCCTGTGGAACAGGGCGGCGAGACCCCGGAATTCAGCCTTGCCAGCCTGACCTATGATCTGCTGCGGGATTGGACCGGCATCCGCCCGCCATGGGGCAAAATGACCGGTGTGCGCCCGGTGCGGCTCATCCACGACAAGCGCGCCGCAGGCTGGACGGAAGCGGAGATCGACCACTTTTTCCTTGACCGGTTCGACTGCTCCCAGCAGAAATACCAGATGGCCAAGGCCATTGCCGACCTGCAGGAGCCGATTTTGAAAGTGGGCAATGAACCCGGGACCTACAGCCTGTACATCGGCATCCCGTTCTGCCCGTCCCGGTGCAGCTACTGCAGCTTTGTCAGCTGCAATCTGGACCGCGACCGCAAGATGGTGCAGCCTTATGTGGACTGTCTGTGCCGGGAAGTGGGAGAGATCCGCATTCAGGCAGAAAAGGCGGGGCTTACCCTTTGCAGCATCTACATCGGCGGCGGCACGCCCACCAGCCTGTCTGCCGACCAGCTGCGCCAGCTGATGGGCACGGTCCGGGCGAATTTTGACCTCTCGAAGGTCGTGGAATATACGGTGGAGGCGGGCCGTCCGGACTGCACGGATGCCGAAAAGCTGGCGGTCATTAAGGAATACGGCGCTACCCGCATCTCCATCAACCCGCAGACCTTCTCGGACGAGGTGCTGGCGGGCATTGGGCGCAAGCACTCGGCGCAGGACATTCTGGACTGCTATGCCGAAGCGCGCAAGGCCGGTCATGATGATATCAACATGGACCTGATCGCCGGCCTGCCCGGCGACACGGTAGAAAGTTTTGAGCGCAGCCTGCGGCAGGCCATCGCGCTGGACCCGGAGAACATTACCGTGCACACCCTCACCCTCAAGCGCGCTTCTCGCATCGTCATTGAGGACCAGAAGGAGAACGACTACGCCGACGTCGCCGCCATGCTGGAAAAATGCCGTTTGCTGGCAGAAGCGGGCTACCGGCCCTACTACCTCTACCGCCAGAAAAACACTCTGCAGAACCTGGAAAACGTGGGCTGGTGCAAGCCGGGCCACGAGGGATATTACAACATCTATATCATGGAGGAAGTCCAGACCATCCTCTCCGCCGGTGCAGGCGGCAGCACCAAGCTGGTGGCCGACGGCGGAAAACGGATGCAGCGCATTTTCAATTTTAAGTATCCGAACGAATATATCCAGCGTTTTGCGGAGGTGCTGGAACGCAAAAAAGGAGTGGCTGATTTTTATGATCACGATTTGGGTACCCAAACGTCTGGTTGAGATCGATCTGTACAATGTGGCAGCCCGCAGCCCGCAGGCACTTGCCGACCTGAGTGAGCAGAGCTATGCCCAAAGGGTAGATTACGCCGCCCAGAAAGTGCAGCTTTCCGGCGCAAAGATCGTCATGCTCACCGGCCCGTCGGCCAGCGGCAAGACCACCAGCGCCCACTGCATTGCAAAGGCTCTGCAAAAGCGCGGGACTCCGGCGCAGGTGGTCAGTCTGGATAATTTCTTCAAAGGCGCAGAGTTCTACCCCCGGCTGCCGGACGGCACGCTGGATTACGAAAACCCCGATACGCTGGATCTGCCTCTCATCAAGCAGTGCCTGCGGGAGCTGAGCGAGACGGGCAAGACCGTGCTGCCCATCTACGATTTCTCTGCCGAAAAGCGCTCGGCAGAGGTGGAGCCCATCGACCTGCAGGGCGGTGTATGCATCGTGGAGGGCATCCATGCGCTGAACCCGGAGCTGACCGGCCTTGTAAAGGGCGACGACATCTACCGCATCTATGCAGGCCTGCGGGAGGAATACTGCATCGATGGCCGCCGCGTCATCAACACGCAGGATATCCGCCTGTGCCGCCGCACCCTGCGGGACGCTGCAGCGCGCGGCCGCAGCCCGGAAAAGACCCTTGCCATGTGGGACCGCGTGCTGGACGGTGAGACGCGGTATATCAAGGGCTTCAAGACCACGGCAGACTTTTTGCTGGATACCTCCTTTACCTACGAGCTGGGCCTGATCTCCAAGCTGCTGGGCGTGGTGCGCCGTCAGTTCACGCTGGAAGGCCACAACGCAGAGCTGTGGGACGAGACAGCCCGCCGCTTTGAGCATGTGGCACCGCTGGAGCTGGAGCTGCTGCCGGAGGACAGCATGCTGCGGGAATTCTATGGCGGCGCAGCCGACCGCAGGGCACAGAATGCCGATGTGTGAAATTATCGTGTAAATTTAGGCCGAATGCGAAAAAAATGTTTCCAAACCGGCACCAAACTGTAAAAAATGCGGCCCGTTCATTGCAAACGAGCGGCCTGTGCGCTATAATGGAGATAACATCCGCACATGGCCCACGATAAACAGGCCGATAGTAAGAGAGGTGTCTTTTATGGATTTCAACAAGATCAAGGAAATGGGTCTGGAATATGCCGAAAAAGGCAAGAATGCTGCGCTGGACCTGGCCGAAAAGGGCAAGACTCAGGCTTTGATCGTAAATGAGCAGGGCAAGCTGCTCAAGGCACAGCGCCAGTTGGGCGCACTGGTGTACAGTCTGGCCAAGGGCAAGGAAGAAAACCAGCCGCTGGTGGATAAGTATATCGAGATGATCGATAACATCGAGCAGGAGATCGCCCGCCTGAAAGCATCCCTGACCCCGGCGGAAGCTGCCGAGGCGGAATATGTGGTGCACGAGGAAGTTCCTGCTGACCAGCCGGAAGAGCACAAAGCCTGCCCGCAGTGCGGTGCTCCCGTCTCGGACGATGCACTGTTCTGCAACAAGTGCGGTGCACAGCTGTAATAAAACGGTTCAGCAACAGGGCGGCGCTCCCCACAGGGCACCGTCCTGTTTTTGCGAGCGGAAAATGCAGGCGAAATGCGGGAAATTTGCGCACTTTGTCTTGCAAAACTGCATGAGATGCGATACAATATACAGTATCTTTTACAAGGCAGGTGAGCGCTGTGCTGGACTGGCAGCCAAAGGCACCCTATACGGCAGAGCAGCTGCTGGAAATTCTGCGTATCCTGCGGGACCCGGAGAACGGCTGTCCGTGGGATAAGGTACAGACCCATGCTTCCATCCGGAAGAACTTTCTGGAAGAGACCTGCGAAGCGCTGGAGGCCATTGATGCTGACGATCCGCAGTTGATGCAGGAAGAGCTGGGCGATGTGCTGATGCAGGTGGCGTTCCATACCGTCATTGAGGAAGAGCGGGGCCGGTTCGATTTCGAGCAGGTCTGACCGGGAGGTGTGCGAGAAGCTGGTGTTCCGGCACCCGAACATCTTTGCCTCTTCGGCGGCTGAAAATGCCGGTATAAACAGCTGGGATGCGCTCAAAAATAAGGAAAAGGGCCGCACCACGCTGGCGGATGAGCTGAACACGGTTCCGGCCACCCTGCCCGCCCTGATGTATGCCCAGAAGATGCAGAAGCGTGCCGCCCGCAAGGGCGCGTTTGCGCAGACGGCAGAGGATGCCGCCGCTGCCCTGAAGGCTGCCGAGCGCGGCTGGGAGGAAGCGGTGCCGGAAAACGCCGCCGAGCGGGCCGGAGCGCTGCTGTTTGCAGCGGCCAATGCCATGCGGCTGGCCGGTGTGGACGCGGAAGAGGCCCTGACCTTTGCATCCGGGCGGTTCCGTCAGGAGCTGCTGCAAAAGACCGAAGATTCGGACGGGCAGGAACGCCCTGCCACTGTCTGATAGAAAAAGCTGAGTAAAATTTTGTGGAGGTACCCCATTATGACCAAGACCGATCTGATCGCACAGGTTGCAGCAAACACCGAGATGAGCAAGAAGAGCGCCGAGCTGGCTGTCAACGCCGCTTTCGACGCACTGAGCAAGGCAATGGCTGAGGGTGAGAAGATCACCATCTCCGGCTTTGGCACTTTTGAGATCCGTGAGCGCGCAGAGCGCCAGGGCATCAACCCCCGCACCCGTGAGCCCATCACCATCGCTGCTTCCAAGAGCATTGTCTTTAAGCCGGGCAAGGCTCTGAAGGATACCCTGTAAGTTTGATCTTTGCCGCCGGGGCCGCAGTGGTTCCGGCGGTTTTTTTGTAAAACCTCTCAGTCAACGCTTCGCGTTGCCAGCTCCCCTGTCCGGAGGTGCGGCGGCGGGCAAAGCGCAATGATGGAGAGGGCCTGCTTTTCTGGAGGATCATAACATGAGACTGGATAAATACCTGAAAGTTTCGCGGCTCATCAAGCGCCGCACCGTGGCAAATGAGGTGGCCGATGCGGGCCGCATCCTCATCAATGGCAAGATCGCCAAGGCCAGCCAGGCGGTCAAGGAAGGAGACATCATCGAGGTCACCTTCGGCAACCGGCCCATCAAGGTAAAGGTGCTCTCGGATGTGGAGCCGCGCACCAAGGATGTGGCCCGCGAGATGTACGAGATCATTGCAGAGGGCGAGCAGGCATAAAAGCCCCGGTCCGGTGCATAGGATGCACCAGAAAAGGGGAGACGAACCATGCCGGAAAAAACACCCAGAGATCCGCAGCCCGCGCCGCACGATCTGATCTTGGAAAGCCGCGCCCGCCTGACGGTGACCGGTGTGCAGAAGGTACTGCACTGCAATGCCGACAGCGCTGCCATGGAAACGGGCAAGGGCACGCTGCACCTGACCGGGGCGCAGCTGAACATGGCGGCGCTGGATCTGGAGACCGGGGAGGCGAAGTTCACCGGCCGCATCGACACGCTGGAATATACGGCCAGCGCACCGGCGGGCGGTTTCCTGCGCCGCCTGCTGCGATGATCCCGGTACTGCCGCCTGCAGCCCTTGGGCAGGAGATCGCTGCCTGCACGGTGCTGGGAGCCAGTATCGGCGCACTGCGGGCTGTATTCCCGGCCAGAGGGCGTGCAGCTTTTGTGCCGGATCTGGTGTGGATGGGTGCTGTGCTGGCTGCTGTGCAGAGCTACGCAGCAGGGCAGAGCAGTGCCGGTGTTCTGCGCTGGTACATGGCTGCGGCAGCCTTTGCCGGTGCCGGTGCAGCAGCCTTTGTGCTGGGTGCACCGCTGCGTGCAGCGGGAGGCGTTTTACAGCGCCGGGTACTCCGGCCGGCAGAGCGGCGGCGCGCCCGGCGGAGAAAGGCGCGCAAACTACGCCGCAGCGCAAAAAGAACTGCAAAAAAAGCGCAAAAAGAACTTGCCAAACCAGCGCCGCATGATGTATAATTCATATGTGTTAAAGTAAGAGTCAAATGCAACGGGGGCAGAAGAGATCATGGCAGCACCGGACCGCAGAAAACGCAAGAAGAAAGTGGTCGTTAAAACGCTTGTACGGGTGTTTTTTGTCCTGCTGCTGCTGAGTATGCTGGCAGCATACATTTCCAATCAGGTCACCATCAGCTCCAAACGTGCGGAGCTGGACACGCTGAACGAGCAGATCGCCCAGCAAAAGACTGAAAACGAGGAGATGCAGCGCATTCTCAGCGGCGATGCAGACCAGATCACCGAGTGGGTCGACGCGGGATTTTTACAATTACGCTGCACCCAACGAGCGCATCTTTGTGGATGTGACCGCAGCTGAATTGCTGCCCATTCTATGGAAAACAAGGAGTATTGAGTTTTGGCAATTGAGGTAGGGAACGTATTCGAGGGCCGCGTCACCGGTGTAAAGCCGTTTGGCGCTTTTGTCGCACTGCCGGAGGGCCGTGTAGGCATGGTCCATATTTCCGAGGTGTCCAACGAGTTCGTGCAGGACATTGCAGCTGTTCTGCACGATGGTGATATCGTCAAGGTGCAGGTGATCAACATTGCACCGGATGGCAAGATCGCGCTGTCCATCAAGCGCCTGCTGCCGCCGCCTCCGCGCCCGGCGCGTGAGGGTAGAGGCCCTGCAGGCGGTCCGCGCTCTGGTGGTCCCCGTCCGGGCGGCCCCCGCGAGGGTGGTCATTTTGGTGCAGGCCGCGGCGGCGCTGGCCGCCCCCCGCGTGAGGGCGGCAGAGGCCCTGCCCGCGACAGCGCACCCCGTGTATGGCAGCCCAAGGCTCCCGTCCGTTCCGATAACATGAGTTTTGAGGACATGATGAGCCGCTTCAAGAGCCAGAGCGAAGAGAAGATGGCCGATCTTGATCACGAGACCAATAACCGCCGCGGCGGTGGTTATGCGCCTCGCGGCCGCGGTGGCCGCCGCTGAGCGGAAAGGCCTGCGCTTTTCAAGCCTGATCAAAATAACGGAAACAGACCTGTCTCATTTGATCGGGCAGGTCTGTTTTTTCCGTAATAAAAGAAAGGAAACACAATGCCTGCAAAATTTGAACTGATCGCGCCCTGCTTTTTTTGGGTGTGAATCCACTGCAAAATTTGAGCTGACCCGCATCGGCGCAGAGAATATCCGCGTGGACGATGGCCGTCTGAGCTTTGCCGGCGGCGCAGAGATGATCGCTGCTGCAAACCTCAATCTGCGCACGGTGGAGCGCGTGATGCTGCTGCTGGCCCGCTACAGAGCCGCCACCTTTGATGACCTGTTCGACGGCGTGTACGATATCCCGTGGGAGGAGCTGCTGCCCGCAGACGCAGCCTTTCCGGTCACCGGCTCTTCGTTGAACAGCCAGCTGTCCAGTGTGCCTGCCTGCCAGAGCATCATCAAAAAAGCTGTGGTCAAGCGCCTGATGGCAAAGCACCACACCTCTGTGCTGCCGGAGACCGGCGCGGAGTACAAGATCCGCTTCATGCTGCGCAAGGATCAGTGTGAGATCATGCTGGACACCACCGGCGACGGCCTGCACAAGCGCGGCTACCGCCGCAACGCCATGGAGGCACCCATCCGCGAGACTTTGGCGGCTACCATTGCAGACCTTGGCCGTGTGCGCCGCGACAGTCTGGTGGAGGACCCCTTCTGCGGCAGCGGCACGCTGCTGATCGAAGCTGCTCAGAAAGCCATGAACATTGCCCCCGGTCTGAAGCGCCGCTTTGCCGCCGAGCGCTATGGCTTTGTGCCGGCAGCCATCTGGGCCGAGCAGCGTCAGAAGGCACTGGCCGAGGCCAAGCTGGATGTGGGCTTTGAAGCCTTTGGCTATGATATCGACCCTGCCGCTGTGGCTTTGGCCAACGCCAACGCAAAGCTGGCCGGTGTGGAAAAGCGCTGCCACTTTGAAGTGGCTGATGTGGCCGACTTTGCCGCAAAGCAGGAGGCCATCGTGCTGACGAATCCCCCGTATGGTGAGCGCATGAGCACCATTGAAGGCGCTGCAAAGCTGGCCCGCACGCTGGGCCGGCAGATGGAAGCACACCCCTGCGCAGGCGTGTATGCGATCACTGCCGATATGGATTTTGAGACCCACTACGGCAAGCGTGCCAACAAGCGCCGCAAGATGTACAACGGTATGATCCCTTGCCAGCTGTATATGTACTACGAGGCCCCCAAGTTTGAGCACAAGGCAAAGCCGATGCCCAAGCAGGGCTTTGACGGGAAGCGTACCGCCGAGTTTAAGAAAAAGTAAACAGGAGAACAAAAAGACATGGACGGTCCGATGCGGCCTTATCTTCCGGAGCTTACCATCCGGGATTATAATATCTACCAGTGGTATCTGCGGGGCGTGCAGTATCAGCTGAACACGACCTACGGGCTCTACTCGTGCAGTCTGCTGCAGCACAACGGGGTTCTGTTCGCACTGCTGTCAGACAGCCTGGCCGGGCGGGAGGCGACCTGCAAAAAGGTGCGCCTGCCCTGGACGCTCTGCTGGAGGCCGATGATGTGCCAGACCCAGGGCATCCGGATGGCCGCACAGGTGGAGGTGCTGCTGGGCTGGCACAACCTGCAGGACCGCAAATACAGCGAGCTGCGGCCGCTCAAGCGCCTGCGCCGTGCGGTGGACCGTCTGCTGCTGCGCCGCGCCTATGAGCGTGCCGTGCAGGAGAACCCGGCGCTGGAACGGCTGTTCGTGCAGGAGCGGGATCAGGCCGTGGTGCAGATGAACCTGAGCGCCAAGAACTACTCTCTTGCCGCTGAACCCATGAGCAACATTTACGGTGCACTGTATTCCACCCTTGCCACCGACGACCCCAGCCAGCGCAAGAGCATGCGCTACATCGGCAGCAGCATCGGCCGCATTTTTTACCTGCTGGATAAGGCTGAGCGCTTTCAGATGGACAAGAGCAGCGGCCGCTACAACGTGTTCGTAGTCAACGACCTGCAGGGACAAGCTGCGGCGGTGGAGAATGCCCGCCGTCAGGCACTGGCTGCCGCCAACGATCTGATCCGCGTGTACAGTATGCTGGACATCAAATTGAACCGCGGCCTGCTGGATAACATCATGCTGCTTGGTCTGCACCATGCGGTGGAACCGCTGGAAGCCGGTGCTGAGCGCGAAAACTGGGAGATCCCATGAAGCAAAACCATCAAAAAAGCTGGGCCATGGCTTACTGCGGCATTGTGGCGGCGCTGTGCGTCGCACTGATGCTGCTGGGAGCTGTGATCCCCATTGCCATGTTCATTGCGCCTGCAGTGGCAGGCTTCCTTGTTGCCACGGTGTGCGTGGAGTGCGGGATGCAGCTGGCTTTGACGGCCTATGCGGCAGTCAGCCTGCTGGCACTGCTGTTCGTGCCGGATAAGGAAGTAGCGCTGATCTTTGTGTTCCTGCTGGGGTATTACCCGCTGGCAAAGCCAAAGTTTGAGCGCATCCGCCCTGCGGTTCTGCGCATTGTCTGCAAGCTGCTGCTGTGCAACGGCGCAGTGCTGGCCATGTACGGGCTGGTATTTCTGCTGGTGCCGGCAGGCAGCATTTCGCAGGAGCTGCGCACCACCGCGCTGGCTGTCTCGCTGGCAACGCTGGTCATGGGCAATGTTGCCTTTGTGCTGTACGACCGGGCATTGCATAACATGCTCATGATGTACCGGCTGGTCTGGCGGCCGAAACTTCATAAAACTTTGGGCTGGCGCTGAGCCAGCCTTTGTGCTATAATGGGGCATCAGAAAGGGGAGAGCGCAGCACACAGGTAACGCAAAGCGCCGGGCCACGCGGGTGACAGCCGCGAGGGTGACGAGGAGAGGAATCATCGAAAGATTCGGCGGATGTTTCTCCGGCTGAGGGCTAGACCAGCCGCAGAGAAGGGCAAAAAACGGCAGCAATACCGCAACAGATCCCTTCAAAGAAAGCCATACAAGAACATAAACTGTACTAGGAAGCTGACTGGATATCACTGCGCCTTTTTGCGCGGGAACGGTCGGTATGGAGGTGTTTTGTATGTGCGGCATTGTTGGTTATGTCGGTAAGCGCAGTGCGCAGGACGTGCTGCTGGATGGTCTGGAAAAGCTGGAGTATCGCGGGTACGACTCCGCCGGTGTGGCGCTTGCGCTGGACGGCGGCATCCGCGTGGTAAAAAGCAAAGGACGGCTCACCGCCCTGCGGGAAAAGCTGGCGGCGCAGCAGCTGGCACAAAGCTTCTGCGGCATCGGCCACACCCGCTGGGCTACCCATGGTGAGCCCAGCGATGTGAACAGCCACCCGCATTCGACCCCGCGTGTGAGCATTGTGCACAATGGCATCATTGAAAATTACGGCCTGCTCAAGGAGCGCTTGGCCGCAAAAGGCTATACCTTCCAGAGTGAGACGGACACCGAAGTGCTGGTAAAGTTGATCGACAGCTGCTATACCGGTGACCCGCTGCGTGCACTGCAGCAGGCGCTTGCCAAGGTGCGCGGCAGCTATGCGCTGGCCGTGCTGTTCCGGGATTACCCGGACACCATTTTTGCAGTCAAGCGGGAAAGCCCGCTGATCGTCGGCTGGGGCGAGGGCGAAAACTTTGTGGCTTCGGATATTCCGGCACTGCTCAAGTATACCCGGAAATACAGCGTGCTGGAAGAAGGGGATATGGCCGTCTGCACCACAGAGGGCATCCGCTTTTACAACGAATTTGGTGAGCCAGTGGAGCGCCAGCAGCTGACGGCGGACTGGGATATGGAAGCTGCCGAAAAGGGCGGCTATCCCCACTTTATGCTCAAGGAGATCAACGAGCAGCCTGCGGCCATTATGGCCACGGTCAGCCCCCGTGTAGAGGACGGACTGCCGGTGCTGCGCATCCCGGAGCTGACCGATGAAGTGCTGCGCGGTATTGGCCGGGTGCATCTGGTGGGCTGCGGTACGGCTATGCATGCCGGTATGGTGGGCAAATCTGCCATCGAAACGTTGGCCCGTGTGCCCGCCGAGGTGGACATTGCCAGCGAGTTCCGTTACCGGGACCCCATTCTGGAAAAGAACGATCTGGTCATCATCATCAGCCAGTCCGGCGAGACCAGCGACACGTTGGCAGCGCTCAAGCTGGCCAAGAGCCGCGGCGTGCCGGTGCTGGCCATCGTGAATGTGGTGGGCAGCTCCATTGCACGTGCCGCAGATTATGTAATGTACACCTACGCCGGGCCGGAGATCGCGGTAGCATCCACCAAGGCGTATATGGTGCAGATGTGCGTGTTGTATCTGTTTGCACTGCGGCTGGCCTATGCGCGCGGACGGCTGAGCGAGGCAGAGACCCGCCGCTATACGGCCCAGCTGCTGCGCGCACCGGAGGTCATCAAGCCGCGCCTTGCAGATTGTGAGCAGATCAAGTACCTTGCCAGCCGCTATGTGAACACCCAGAGCTGCTTCTTCATTGGGCGAGGGTTCGACTATGCGCTCTCGCTGGAGGGCAGCCTGAAACTCAAGGAGATCAGCTATGTGCACTCGGATGCCTATGCAGCCGGTGAACTGAAACATGGTACCATCAGCCTGATCACCGATGGCGTGCCGGTGATCGCACTGGCCACCCAGAAACAGGTGTACGAAAAGACCATTTCCAATGCCAAGGAGACCCGCAGCCGCGGCGCAAGGGTGCTGCTGTTTACCACAAAGGATGCCGTGGTGCCGGAAGGCGTGGCAGATGCCGTGATCCGGCTGGATGAGTATGAGGATATCCTGATGCCGCTGCAGCTCATTGTGCCGTTACAGCTGTTTGCCTATTATATGGCTGTTCTGCGCGGCTGTGACGTGGATAAGCCGCGCAATCTGGCCAAGAGCGTGACCGTGGAGTGACGGCATAAAACGCAGCCAGAAAGCCCTGCACGAAACAGAAATAAAAAAACAGGACCTGCGCTGAATCACTGAAGTGCATTCTGCCAAGTAGACAGAAAAAATAATATAAGGTTTTTGTTCGCCGTTTCCACAAGGAGACGGCGAATTTTTTGTGCAGCTCGGTTCATGGCACCGACATGAGCCTGCATCGACATCTGGATGAACAGACGGTGCTGGCAACGGCGGCTGTTGCAGCAGTCAACAGTGAATAGTGATTGTTCTTTCTTGACATGAAAATACCCCCAGAGTACTCAGAGTTTTTGTCTCTGTCTACTCTAGGGGTAGCGTATCACATGGAATGCCAGGGCATTGTGATTTATAGATTATTTGTTTCGGCAGGAGACGTTTCCGATGCAGACGTTTCTACCGGAACATCGTCCTCCGTGTCACCGAAGTTGTCGTGGTAAGTCTGCAGCAGGTCGATCTCCTTGTTGCGCTTCAGGCCGTAGATGACCAGCTTTTTGATCACATCATAGATGACTGCAAACAGCGGCACACCTACGATCATGCCCACAAAACCCCACAGACCGCCGAACAGCAGGATGGCGAACAGTACCCAGAAACTGGAAAGACCGGTGGTGTTGCCCAGGATCTTGGGGCCGATCACGTTTCCGTCCAGCTGCTGCAGCACCAGAACGAACAGGACGAACCATAGCGCCTTGATGGGGTTCTGAATGAGGATCAGCAGGGTGGCGGGCACGGCACCGATGAACGGGCCGAAGAAGGGGATCACATTGGTCACGCCGATGATCACGGAAACCAGAAGGGCACTGGGGAACTTGAAGATCAGGCAGCCGATATAGCACAGCACGCCGATGATGGCGGAATCCATGATCTTGCCGTTGATGAAGCCGCCGAACATCTTATCGGCGTACTTCACTTCTTCCTTGATCAGCTCTGCCCAGCGGGGCTTGAAGATGCTGTAGAGCACCAGCTTGGCTTGCTGCACAAAGCGCTTGCGGCTGGCCAGCATATACACGGCCACGATGATGCCGATGATCAGGTTCTTGGCCATGGTCACTACGTTCAGCACACCCACTGCGGCACCGCTGACGATGTTCTGCATGGAGGGCAGGAGCCGGGTCTTGATCAGATCATCGATATTGGTGCTGATGGTGGCATAAGCAGAGTTGAGCATGTCCATGATCTGCTGGTTGTTCTCAATGAACTCCACATGATTCGCCCACTGCACGAACTTTGCAAGGTTGCGCTGCGCAGTGTAGTACAGGGTGGTCACGCTGGTAATGAGCTGCGGAATGATCATCATGCACAAAGCGTAGATGAGGAGCAGGCCGAACAGGATGGTCAGCGTAACGGACAGCACATTGACCAGACCATGCATCTTTTCCGGGATGAACCGGCGCAGAAAGCCCTCGATGGTGTTGCACACAGGTTTGAGCAGGTAGGCGATGACGGCACCGTAGATGAACGGCATCAGAATGCCGGTCAGCGTGGAGATGGCATCGCCAAAACCATCGAAGCGGTAGATCAGGAAAAAGAAGATGATGCTCAGGGAGATCGCTCCAAATCCTGCCAACATCCCGTAGAGATAGGGCTTGATGTGCGGCTTTTTGTCCATCATGATAGACTCCATTTCAGCCGCGGACAGCAGGAATCCCCGCGGCACTTATCAGATTTTGTTGCTCCTGCGCCAGATGTGCATTTTTTCGGCTTCCTTGATCAGGTCTTCACGGAAGTCGGGATGTGCTACGCTGATCAGAGCTTCAGCCTTTTCCCAGGTGGTCAGGCCCTTCAGGTTCACGCAGCCGTACTCGGTGCACAGGTAGTGGATGTTGGCACGGGTATCGGTGACGATGCTGCCGTTTTCCAGAGTGGGACGGATGCGGCTCTCCAGCTGGCCGGTCTTCTTATTAAAGAAGGTAGAGGACAGGCAGATAAAGCTCTTGCCGCCCTTGGAAAGGTATGCGCCCAGAACGAAGTCCAGCTGACCGCCGGCACCGGAGATTTGCTTGAGGCCTGCAGTCTCGGCGTTCACCTGACCGAACAGGTCGATGTCCACAGCGTTGTTGATGGAAATAAAGTTATCCAGTGCGGAGATGCTGCGGATATCGTTGGTGTAGTCCACGGGTGCAGACATGCACTCTGGGTTATCGTTCAGGTAATCGTACATTTTCTGGGTGCCGGCACCGAAGGCGTAGACCTGACGGCCCTTGTCCAGCTGCTTGCATGCACCGGTGATCTTGCCGGCCTTGGCGATATCCACAAAGGCGTCCACATACATTTCGGTGTGCACGCCCAGATCCTTCAAATCGCTCTGTGCGATCAGGCTGCCGATGGCATTGGGCATACCGCCGATGCCCAGCTGCAGGCAGGCACCGTTGGGGATCTGCGGAACGATCAGGTTGGCAACCTTCAGATCCACTTCGGTAGCAGCACCGGGAGCGGCCATCTGGCCGATGGGCGGGTTCTCGCCTTCCACGATGCCGGTGACCTGAGAAATGTGGATGCAGTTCTCCATGCCGCCAAGGCAGCGGGGCATGTTCTTGTTGACCTCAACGATGATCTTCTTGGCTTTTTCGCACACAGCACCCAGATGAGATGCACTGGGGCCGAAGTTGAAGTAGCCGTGCTCGTCCATGGGGGTCACCTGGAACACCGCCACATCCAGCGGATCCGGGCTTTCGCGGTAGTAGCGGGGCAGCTCGGAATAACGGATGGGGGAGTAGAAGGAGAAGCCCTGTGCAATGGCCTTGCGCTCAATGCCGCCCATATGCCAGCTGTTCCATGTCATGTGTGCAGCGGGATCGTCGATCTGGAAGATCGCGGGCACCCACATCAGGATGCCGCCGCGGAAGTTGACACCTTCCAGCTCAGGCAGACGCTTTGCAATCTCGGCATCCACCGCCACAGGGGTGTTCACAGCCCAGCCGTAATCCACCCAGTCACCGCTTTTGACCAGTGCGGCAGCCTGAGCGGCGGTCATTTTCTTCTGAGCATACAGTTCCGTAAAATCCATTATAAACCATCCTCTCCTATAATAACATAAAGGAATTGTAAATTTATCATTTACTCTTCCTGCACGGACAAATCTTTGCAGGATGTTTACCGCCTGTTGGCAATTTGAACACAGCTCTGACACAGGCGGATGATATCCTGATAACCAGCAGAATGCAGCTGTCGGACAGGGCAGCAGATCTGCACAACTTAGTTATAACATTAACAATGTGTAGAATCAATAGTTTATCGAGAAAATTTTGACCGACTGGCAATATGGACAAAATTCGAGGAGTTTTTGGACGATTGTTTGGTACTGGAAAACCAAAATCTTTGCAAAAGGACTTGATAAAATTTTGACGATATGGTTTACTTATAGCGTAGCAAGCAGCTGCGATGCAGCACGGCATTGATTGTTTAAATTTTAACGATAAAACGTACAGCTTGCACAAAAATCTTGCACCCAAGACTGGAAAGTGCTATCATGGCAGAACCAAAACGCGCTTTTCACAGCGCTCAAGGAGGACACCAGACGATGGCAACAGCAGTTTATCCCGGTTCGTTCGATCCGGTCACAAAAGGGCATCTCGATATCATCAAGCGCGCAGCAAAGATCAACGATCATCTGATCGTGGCGGTGCTCAACAACAGCGCAAAGAATCCGCTCTTCACCGTGGAGGAGCGCGTAGAGCTGCTCAAGGAGTGCTGCAAGGGCATCCAGAATGTTTCGGTGGAGAACTTCGACGGCCTGACCGTGGAGTTCGCCAAGAAACGGCACGCTTCGGTGATGGTGCGGGGCCTGCGGGCGGTGACGGATTTTGAAAACGAGATCCAGCTTGCGCAGACCAATCACGCACTGATGCCCGGCATCGAGACCATGTTTCTGGCAACGAGCATCAAGTGGAGCTACCTTTCTTCCACCATTGTAAAAGAGGCAGCTTACTACGGCAGCGACATCAGCAAATTCGTCACACCCAATGTGGAAAAAGCGGTCAACGAAAAGTATGCGCTGATCCGGCAGAAAAAAGACCCCGAGACCTAATTAGTAAAAGCGCTTACGGGCGTTTTGATAAAAATGGCTTACGAAAAGTAACACATACACAATTCAGGAGGCTATTCACATGAAAAAGATCGTTATCGCATCTGCATGCCGTACCGCTATTGGCAAGTTCGGCGGCACTCTGGCAAACGTTCCCGCAGTTGAGCTGGGCTCCATCGTCATCAAGGAAGCTCTGAACCGTGCAAACGTCGCTCCCGAGCAGGTCGATCATGTCTACATGGGCTGCGTCATTCAGGCCGGTCTGGGCCAGAACGTCGCTCGTCAGGCTGCTCTGAAGGCTGGCCTGCCCATCGAGACCCCGGCTGTCACTGTCAACGTGGTGTGCGGCTCCGGTCTGAACTGCGTGAACATGGCTGCTCAGATGATCGAGGCAGGCGATGCTGATATCGTGGTCGCAGGCGGCATGGAGAACATGGACATGGCTCCCTTCGCACTGCAGAAGGCTCGTTACGGCTACCGCATGGGCGCTCCTATGGGCAAGAGCGAGATCGTGGATACCATGGTCAACGATGCTCTGTGGGATGCCTGCGGCTTCAACAAGCACATGGGCATGACCGCTGAGAACGTCTGCACCAACGAGACCTATCAGAAGAAGTACGGCTACAGCCCCATCACCCGTGAGATGCTGGACGAGTTCTCATACAACAGCCAGCTGAAGGCTGACAAGGCCATCAAGGACGGCGCTTTCAAGGACGAGATCGTTCCCGTTGTGATCAAGGGCAAGAAGGGCGACACCGTGTTCGATACTGATGAAGGCCCCCGTCTGAGCGCTCCTGAAGTGCTGGCAAAGCTGAAGCCCGCTTTCACCAAGGACGGCATCGTGACCGCCGGCAACTCTTCCGCCATCAATGACGGCGCTGCTGCTCTGGTCATCATGAGCGAGGAGAAGGCTAAGGAGCTGGGCGTGAAGCCTCTGGCTACCTGGGTCGCAGGTGCTTTGGCTGGCGTTGAGCCGGAAGTCATGGGTCTGGGCCCCATCGCTGCTACCAAGAAGGTCATGGCTAAGACCGGCATGAGCGTTGCTGACATGGATCTGATCGAGGCCAACGAGGCATTTGCTGCTCAGTCTGTGGCTGTCAGCCAGGCTCTGAACTTTGATATGAGCAAGGTGAACGTCAACGGCGGCGCAATTGCTCTGGGCCACCCGGTCGGCGCTTCCGGCGCTCGTATCCTGGTTACCCTGCTGTACGCTATGAAGCACCGTGGTGCTCACAAGGGTCTGGCTACCCTGTGCATCGGCGGCGGCATGGGCTGCGCTACCATCGTTGAGATGTAAGCTCCCCCTTTGGAATTGAATTGAATGACAGCCCGCGCCCCGGCTCAGACCGGAGACTCTGCCGGGGCGCGGGAACTGTTTTGAAACGCTGAGAATCTGAATTGGAGGTTTTCACAATGGCTTTTGTAAAAACCGAGGTGCAGGGTGCTGTCGAGATCATCACCATCGACCGTCCCAAGGCACTGAATGCCCTGAACCCTGAGGTTCTGGCAGACCTGAAGGCAGCTTTTGAGGCTGTGGATCAGGAGACTGTCCGCTGCATCGTTCTGACCGGCGAAGGCGACAAGAGCTTCGTGGCAGGTGCAGATATCGGTTCCATGAGCACCATGACCAAGGCAGAGGGCGAGGCCTTCGGCAAGCTGGGCAATGATGTGTTCCTGATGATTGAGAGCTTCCCCATCCCCGTTATTGCAGCCGTGAACGGCTTTGCACTGGGCGGCGGCAACGAGCTGGCTATGAGCTGCGACATCCGCATCTGCTCTGACAACGCTGTGTTCGGCCAGCCGGAAGTGGGTCTGGGCATCACCCCGGGCTTCGGCGGCACCCAGCGTCTGGCACGTCTGGTCGGCATGGGTATGGCAAAGCAGCTGGTCTACTCTGCACTGAACATCAAGGCGGACGAGGCTCTGCGCATTGGTCTGGTGAACGCTGTGTATCCTCAGGCTGAACTGATGGAGAACGTGCTGAAGCTGGCCGGCAAGATCGCAAAGAATGCACCCATCGCTGTACGCAACTGCAAGAAGGCAATCAACGGCGGCATCAGCCTGCCCATCGAGAAGGCTGTTGAGGTCGAGGAAAAGCTGTTCGGCAGCTGCTTCGAGACCCACGACCAGAAGGAAGGCATGGCCTGCTTCCTGAGCCGTGAGAAGCCGAAGCCCAAGGCAGTGTTCACCAACAACTAATCCATTACTACATAATTTTTGATATTAAAGGAGAGGTTTCCTATGAAGATCGGTGTTATCGGCGCTGGCACCATGGGCCAGGGCATCGCAAAGGCATTTGCACAGGTTGAGGGCAACACCGTTGCTCTGTGCGACATCAAGCAGGAGTGGGCCGAGAATGGTCTGGCAAAGATCAAGAAGGGCTACGAGAAGCTGGTTGCCAAGGGAAAGATGACGCAGGAAAAGGCAGACGCTATCGTTGCTGCCATCACCCCGGGCCTGAAGGAAGACCTGTGCGCTGACTGCGATCTGGTCGTTGAGGCTGCTTTTGAGGATATGAAGGTCAAGCAGACCACCTTCGGCGAGCTGGATAAGATCTGCAAGCCCGAGTGCATCTTCGCTTCCAACACTTCTTCTCTGTCCATCACCGAGATCGGCAAGGGCGTTAGCCGTCCGCTGGTCGGCATGCACTTCTTTAACCCCGCAGACCGCATGAAGCTGATCGAGGTCATCGCAGGCTGCAACACTCCCGCTGAGACCGTTGAGAAGATCAAGGAGATCTCTGTTGCCATCGGCAAGCAGCCGGTTCAGGTCAATGAGGCTGCAGGCTTCGTCGTCAACCGCATCCTGATCCCCATGATCAACGAAGCTGCTTTCATCAAGATGGAAGGCGTTTCCGATATCGCCGGCATCGACACCGCTATGAAGCTGGGTGCTAACCACCCCATGGGTCCCCTGGAGCTGGGCGACTTCATCGGCCTGGATATCTGCCTGGCCATCATGGATGTGCTGTACAAGGAGACCGGCGACAGCAAGTACCGTGCATGCCCGCTGATCCGTAAGATGGTCCGCGGCGGCAACCTGGGCTGCAAGAGCGGCAAGGGCTTCTACGTTTACAACGCAGACCGCACCAAGACCCCTGTTGACCAGCTGTAAATTCTGATAAACGTTTCTCCCGACCGTGGAAAAGCGGCCGGGAGGAATTTGTTTGCACCGGGCAATTCCGGTAAATGAAAAAGACCCGTTAGGAGGATATAGCGATGGATTTTACTCTGTCCAAGCAGCAGCAGATGGTACAGAAAATGTACCGCGAGTTTGCTGAGAACGAAGTCAAGCCCCTGGCAAAGAAGGTTGATGCGGAAGAGTACTTCCCCAAAGAGACCGTCGAAAAGATGGGCAAGCTCGGCATGATGGGCATTTATTTCCCGACTGAGGTCGGCGGTGCAGGCGGCGATGTGCTGTCCTACGTCATGGCAGTGGAAGAGCTGAGCAAGGTCTGCGGCACCACCGGTGTCATCGTCTCTGCTCACACCAGCCTGTGTGCTGCTCCTATTTATGAAAATGGTACTCCCGAGCAGAAGGCAAAGTATCTGCCCAAGCTGTGCAGCGGCGAGTGGCTGGGTGCTTTCGGCCTGACTGAGCCGGGTGCCGGCACCGATGCACAGGGTCAGCAGACCTTTGCAAAGCAGGACCCCGAGACCGGTGATTGGATCCTGAACGGTTCCAAGATCTTCATCACCAACGCCGGCTACGCAAACGTCTTTATCGTTATTGCTGTCACCGATATCGTGCCTGACAAGAAGGGCCGTCCCACCAAGCAGTGCTCCGCCTTTATCGTGGAGCGCACCGACCCGGGCTTCTCCGTCGGTAAGGCTGAGGACAAGATGGGCATCCGCGGTTCTTCCACCTGCGAGCTGATTTTCGAGGACTGCCGCATCCCTGCTGACCGTATGCTGGGTGTGCGTGGCCGCGGCTTCCAGCTGGCTATGGCTACTCTGGACGGTGGCCGTATCGGCATTGCTTCTCAGGCTCTGGGCATCGCCGAGGGCGCTCTGGAAGAGACCGTTGCTTACGTCAAGGAGCGCAAGCAGTTCGGCCGCAGCATTTCCGCATTCCAGAACACCCAGTTCGAGCTGGCTGAGATGAAGGCACGCGTTGAGGCTGCAAAGTATCTGGTCTACGCTGCTGCTCTGAAGAAGCAGGAAGCAATGGACGGCAAGAAGGTTCGTTACAGCGTCGAGGCTGCTCAGGCAAAGCTGATCGCAGCCCGCACCGCAAGCGATGTGACCCGCCGCTGCCTGCAGCTGTTCGGCGGTTACGGCTACACCCGTGACTATCCCATCGAGCGCATGATGCGTGATGCCAAGATCACCGAGATCTACGAGGGCACCAGCGAAGTGCAGATGATGGTCATTTCCGGCGCGCTGCTGAAGTAAGGGAGGCAAGAGTTACAATGAAAGCAATTGTTTGTGTAAAGCAGGTTCCTGATACCTCCGGTAAGGTGTCCGTCAAGCCCGATGGCACTCTGGACCGTGCTTCGATGGCTACCATCACCAACCCTGATGACCTGAACGCTCTGGAGGCTGCTCTGAAGCTCAAGGACGCTACCGGCTGCGAAGTCGTTGTTGTTACCATGGGTCCCCCGCCGGCAGAAGGCATGCTGCGTGAGCTGCTGGCCCGCGGTGCAGATAAGGCTGTTCTGGTTTCTGGCCGTGAGTTCGGCGGTTCCGATACCTTCGCAACCAGCCAGATCCTGGCTGCTGCCGTCAACAAGATCGGTGTTGGCCCCGAGGACGTTGTGTTCTGCGGCCGTCAGGCAATTGATGGTGATACCGCTCAGGTCGGTCCTCAGATCGCTGAGAAGCTGCACCTGCCTCAGGTCACCTATGTGGCTGACATCCAGAAGGATGGCAACACCCTGACCGTGAAGCGTATGCTGGAGGACGGCTACATGATGGTCAAGGTGCAGACTCCCTGCCTGCTGACCTGCATCAAGGAGCTGAACCAGCCCCGTTACATGAGCGTGAACGGCATCTTCACCTGCTACGACAAGCCGATGGAAGTGTTTGATTACAACGCACTGAAGGACGATCCGCTGATCGAGGTTGATACCATCGGTCTGAAGGGTTCTCCGACGAACGTCTTTAAGTCCTTCACTCCTCCGCAGAAGGGCGCAGGCACCATGCTGAAGGGCGACGATACTGCCGCACAGCTGGCTGGTATCCTGGCCAAGAAGCACCTGATCTGATGAAAGGAGCATAGGATTACAATGGCTGATTTTAACGAATACAAGGGCGTATGGGTCTTCTGCGAGCAGCGCCAGGGCGCATTGATGCCCACTGATTTCGAGCTGGTGAGCGAGGCTCGCAAGCTGGCTGATGAGCTGGGCTGCGAGGTCACCGGCCTGCTGCTGGGCGACAACGTGGAAGGCATTGCCAAGGAACTGGGCGGCTATGGTGCCGATAAGGTCATGGTCTGCGACAGCCCCCTGCTGAAGGACTACACCACCGATGCATACGCTAAGGTCGTGTGCGACATGGTCAACGAGTATAAGCCCGAAGTCCTGCTGATCGGTGCAACCAACATCGGCCGCGATCTGGGTCCCCGCTGCGCAGCTCGTCTGCACACCGGCCTGACCGCTGATGCTACCCATCTGGACATCGACACTGCAAAGTACATCGATTTCCTGAAGGAGAGCTCCACCATCGACCTGTCCAAGCAGAAGTTCGATATGGAAGACCGCAACCTGAAAGATGACCCGTCCCGCATTCGGCGGCCATCTGA